>Ga0208297_1000246_pt1 | contig 136105 bp, 122 predicted proteins | sample LMS_cellobiose_e_FD_187367 | JGI IMG/M metagenome (GOLD analysis project Ga0208297, IMG submission 187367) | Rumen-fistulated moose microbial communities from Alaska, USA - LMS_cellobiose_enrichment (SPAdes) (version 2) | ecosystem: Host-associated > Mammals > Digestive system > Stomach >...
TGCGAGGGCCTCCCTGCTGCCGGCCAGCTCACGATTCTTCTCTTCCAAGGCGAGCCGGGAGCTTTCCTTGTCGCGGGCCTCTTTTCTCGTGCGCCTTGAATCGCGTATGAGCAGAAAAATAATGAGGACTGCTACCGCAAGGATGAAGCTCCCAAGAATTTCTATGTGGCTGCGGAACATGTCGGCGAAACCGTATGAGTACAGCCCGGCGGTATAGCGGTATGAAAGATTCTGCACGTAATCACCGCCGATCACGTTGACGCCGCGGTTCAGAAGTTTCAAAAGCCCTTTGTTGCCTATCTCCACGCCGAAGCAGCGATCGTCGCTCCTGTTAGCCTGATGAAGGGAAAGCCCTTTGTATTTGCTGTTTCGGAGTATGTCGTTGGCTCGCAGGCCGTTCAGCGTCGTACAGCTTGTTTCTCCCGCGAGAACGGCCTTCAGGCATTCTTCGATGGAAGAATAGAACGTGATCTTCGCGTTGGGGAAGTTTTTCCGTACGTAGTAATACTGCATGCGGTTATTTTCGTTGACGGCGAAGTGCTCGATCGTGTTCTCGTCGTACGTTCCCCTGTACACGATATCCGTAGAGGGTGAGGCGACGGCGTTGGACTGATATATTCCGTTTTCTTCTGAATAATAGAGCCCGCCCCCCACGGGGAAAGCCATATCTATGGTTCCCGTTCGCATGGCGGTGATCATGCCGTCATAGCTGCGGTATCCCGTGTAAGTGATGGTAATATCCGGAAGGCCGAGGACTCTGAGGATCTCAGGAATGATGTCTATGAGTACGCCGGTCGGTCGGCCCGCGGCGTCGGTATCGCTGTATGGAAGGTAGTTTTCGAGGTAGCCTACGTGCAGCGAGCTGTGTGTGCCCAGCCAATCCCGCTCAGCAGCCGAAAAAGCGCGTGCCGTGACGCTGAGGGAGTAATATTTAGCGCTGAGGGAATTGAAATAGCTCGGTTCTTCCACTGCCAGAAGTGCCTGGGCTGTGTTCAGCTCATCAAGAAGGTCAGGCCGGTTTTTGCTGACGCACAGATAGTAATCGGAAGATCCCAATGTGGACAGTACTGCGGCATGCTCTCTGCCGTAGGCGCCGTCGCTCTCAGCAACGAAAATGTCCACCGTATGAGAATCAAAAGCCTCGAACAGCTGTGAGTGATCCGGGTAGGCAATGACCTTGGCTTTAACACCGTGCTTTTCCAGATACTGGTCCAGTACGCCGACCATGGCGCTGTCGAGCACGCCGATTTTCTTCCCGGTCAGGGATGCCGGGTCGGCCGTAATGCCGGCGTCGGTGTCGTGCTTGACCAGATAGTAGGATTCGCTGCCCATGATGGCTTTGGGATAGCCGATTAGCTTTGAGCGATCCTCGCGCCACGCCAGACCGGCCAAAAGGTCGATCTGCCCTTCCAGAAGCATCTGATAGAGATCGCCATACCCACCATAGACATATTCATACTTCCAGCCGGTGTATTCGGAAAGCTTGCGGTAATATTCGTAGGCGTAGCCAGATTTGACGGCGCCTTCGCGGGCCCCTTCCTGAAAGATTTCGTTTTCGTAATAGCCGACACGGACGGATTTCTGGCTGATGTCTGCGGCAAAGACCGGACAGCAGCGGAAGACTGTGATCAGGAAGATCAGGCATATGAACGCCGCCATTCCCTTTATAAAACCGACCGGGCTTTTTTCGTTTATAAACAGCATTGCGGCAGGTCCCCCTGTCTCATGGGGGCATTCAGCGAAAGGTGCCCCGCATGGGCTGATAGCTTCTGGTTTCAAGTCAGGCTGCGGTTCTTATTTTGGCCATCTGGGCTCAGCCTGCAAAGAAAGTTATCCCACTCCTGTGCCTTATGCCTTCAAACCTTAGAACCTTTGCTGTGCATCGACCGGGCTGGATTGGCATGGCGACAAAAAGATCGGTGAACTATATTCTACCAAGTGCTCGGTTGTCCATACGCCAAATGGCCTTATGCAATTTTTTTTCAGCAAGATGTTCCTCGGTTGGCTAGGCATTTCATGACGTACCGTGCTATTGCGGCATGCTTTGCATGCCCTGCGACGGGATGACTTTGCTCTGCGGACAGTGCTCAGCCGCTGGGCGGTGAGCCAGGGGATTCAGGTGCTTCTTTCTGCCGCTTGCCGGACCCCCGGCATGCGGGCCGATAGCCGTCTGATAGATGATGGGAGTAGAGGCGTCACTATACGCGATAGGAGCGGCTCGCGGTATCGCTGGACGGTTTTTCTTTTCAAACGGTCTTTACCGTCGCGGGATTTCGAATGTTTTTCCCAGGAAAATGCCTTCAGGTTTTCTCTGCGTCATGGATATTGAAGAAGACTATGCGCGGAACGTGACTGAATAAGCCCTGTGGGCTGTGCGGCGAAGAAGCGACACAGCCCACAGGGCTTTATTTTCGCGGCGGCTCAAACGTTTGTTACTCGTCGTCCTGGTTCGGGCCGAGAGCGCGGGAGGTGAGCTCAAGATATTCCGCCCATTCCCCCCTGCCGAGGCTCAGGGGGATGCGTTCCATGTAGCCGATGCCGAGTTTGCCCGCGAGTTCCATCGCCTGCTGAGTCGTCCCGGTATGCGCGTCGATTACCTTGAGCGTTTCCTGCACATAGTCGGTCTTTTTGGGCAGGCTGGGATCATGGGCAATTGGGTTGGCAACGGGGACATTCTGCTGGTAGTCGGTGATGACCGTGACCATGCGCTGCCGGATCACATCAGCGATGGCCTTGCGCGCGGCGAGGAAATCTCTGCCTTCGGGAGTGGCGGCGAACTCGGCGAGCTTTTGTGCTGACTCGGGCTTGCGGGCCTCGAACTCGTCCTTGTCTTCGCCGTAGGCCGCCGGCGGTTCGTTGAGATTCCGTTCCCATTGCAGGACTTGCGCCAGCTTATCAGGTTCGATCTTCGCGCGCGCCTCCAGGAACTTCTGATGGAGGACGAACAGTTCCGGATCCTGTTCCTTGGGCTTCAGGTAATTGCCGACGGAGAGCTCCTCCACGAGCTTCGCTTCGCCATTTACACCGACGACAAAGGCGTTGGTGGGGCGGTTGTCCCATACCTGTTCCGTGGAATGACGAAAACCTGCGTCAACGAACCGCAGGATCTTGTTCTGCGTTTCCCTGGCGTCGTTGAATTCAGCGAGTTTCTTCTTGGCGTCCGCCTGGAGGGCGTTGAAAGCCTCGATGTCCTCGCCTTCGCGTGGAGCGCGCGTGGCATCCTGTTCCCATTCTGCCACTTTGGATTCGTTGGCGGCAAGATCGTAGGTGAGCTGGCCGGTGAGCTTGTCTTTTTTCTTTTGGGTGATGGGTTGTGGGTAGTCTGGGTGGCTGGCTTCCGTAAGCAGCCTTGCGACGGGATCGTTAGGGGATTCATTAGTGAAATCGAGGCTGGTGAGGGCGGCGCTGACGCCGTCCAGAAGCCCGTTCAGCTCGTTGATGGCGTTGCTGAGACGCATCTGGCTCTGCGCAAAGTTGAAGATCGGCCCGGGCAGGGCGATGCCCTCTCGCTGGAGATTGTTGAGGAGCACCGTCATGCGGTCGCCCGTTTCTATCGCTGTGCCTTTGAGGAGGACGGGCTTGATCACGCGATCGATGAGGTCCTTCTCTTTCGCGTTGAATTTCGCGAGTTCTTCAGGCGGAAGCAGGTCTTTGAGGCCTTTGACGAAAAGGTCCACCGTCTTTTTCTCGACGATGGCTTTCTCCGCGTCGGTCTTGGCGTCAAACTGATAGGCGCCGCCGAAGGCGCATGCCACGTTCACGCGGAAGAGGGCAGTTGTTTCCTTTTCCGTGAGGGAGGAGGCGTTGCCGTAGTCGATCAGCGTCACTTTCGAGATGTCGTTGGGGGCATTGATGTCTTTGGGCTTGACCATGAGGTTCCCGGCGTGCATGTCGCCGTGGAAGAAGCCTTCCTTGCCGAAGAGTGCCTTTGAAACCCATTTGTTTGCTGCCGCGCCGAGGCTCTTGTTCACGTCGAGCATCTGCTTGTAGAGAGAGATGAGTTCTTTTTTGACAGCAAGCATCCCCTCGTGGGTCTTGGGCGGATTGGCCTTGATTTCGGCGAGCCGCGTCTTGATCTTCGTAAGGTAGGCGTCTACGGTGTCGCCGGGCGCCCGCTTGACAAGCATCGCGTTCGCCGTCGTGGAAACCTCGTTTACCAGCTCCATGGTGCCCACGCGGTCTGCGTCGATGCCGTCGTCATAGACCTGGAAGCCTTTCTGCACGTTTGCGGCCTCGAGGGTCAGGTCGAACTCCTTCTGGTACTGGGCGTACATGCCCATGTAGGTGCTTTCCATGCCGGGGATGTCTTTCGCGGCGAGCTTGAAGTGTTCTATTTCGCGGGAAGAACGCATCTTCACGTCGGGACGGATGATCTTCAGCACGGCCGAATAAGGTGCCTTGTTCTTGTCAGAAGGCGTGACGGTGACGAGGAATGCCTGGCCGACGGATGCCGCGCCAAGGGCCTGGTCGATCCTGATGTTCTCGATTTCGCCGTTGGATTTCTGCACCAGCTCCAGCATCTGCGCCTGGACGAACGACGGCTCAATGGGGCTCAGATTGGACTTCATGTCCGCGATAGCCGTTTTGAATTCCTCGTCCATGCCGGGCAGGTCGAAACTCTGGAGGAGTTTGTGCATGAGGGGCCCCGCGCCTTTGAGCATCGCGCCGAGCTGGGCGGTCGGCGAGCCGTTGTTGTCGGAATAGCGCACCATCGCGGCGATCATCGAGCGGCGGTCAATCCGCCGGCCGGCGTTGACCTTCTCCGCCAGCTGCTTCTGCTCTTCCGTCGCGTTTTTCGGAAGCTTTACGTCGCCGGAGAAGTAGCTCGAAAGGACGTTTTTCGTGAACATCCCCATGCCGGGCTTGCTGAAATCGTCGGCTTCCACAGCCATTTCCGCGAGGGATTTGGAGAAGTCGTACTTCCTTTCCCTGGCGTCGCCATTTATGAATTCCTGTATTTGGGCCAGCAGCAGGCTTTCCTGCATCGGCGGATTGCCCCCCGTCCCCGGCACGGTTCTCTCGGCCAGAATACCTGAGTTATCGGTCAGCACAGCTTCGAGGTTATCGTCGAAGAAGTGGATCACAACTTCGGGCGTGATTTTCGAAAGCGCCTGCTGGTAGGCTTCGCGTCCCGCCTTTGAGAACCAGTTCGCCTCTTCGGGAATGCCGAGCTGCATAAACAAGGACGAGAGGTGCCTGTTGAGATCTCTAAATATCTTCAGAGCAGTGGGGGAATACTCGTCGTCCTTCACCTGCATGTCTCGGAGGGCGAGAAGCGGCTCCTGATAGGCCTTGAAGCACGCGATGAGAAAATTGGCCAGCTGGGTTTTGCGCTCGGGGGTACCTGGCTCGGCTGTGACTATATTTTGGAAAAGTTCACGCGGGTCGACGTTCCATTTTCTGTCCTTGACGGCATCGCCCTTGGCCTGCTGCGCGCCGGCGAGCGAAACTTCGAGCTTGTCGGTAAGAAGCTGCTGTGAATCTTTCGCGAGCGCGTCGGCGGCCCTGGCCGTAGCATCATCGAGGCTTGCCATGCTCTCCATGGATATCTGCGTGACGGTTTGCTTCACCTTGGCCGGATCAATTTCCACTTGGCCGCCGTTTTCGACGATTTGCTTTTCGTTTTTCGGGAGCGAGGCGAGATAGAGCTTGCGGCATTCAGCCGTGAGGGAAGAGAGCGCCTCGCCGAGCTCGCGCTGGACGCCCGCCGGGAGTGTGGCGAAGGGGGAAGGCTTGTTGTTTACAGCAGCATCAATGATGATTTTTATCGCGTCGGAATGCTGCAAAAGAGTCGTACGCACGCGGTTCGCGCCCTGCCCGGCGTTCTTGTCATAAACGTCCGCGTCGGCGTTCATGAAAAGGTCGGCGACGAGGTTGTGGATCAGCTTCTGCGGCTCGGTCATCCCTTGCTGCGGGTCGGTGCGCACAACGGAGATCTTGGAGATGTCCACCTTCTGCTGTACCGCGGCGGGATCCACGGTGAGCATCTGCTGGATCTTCTGGATATCGGCGGCTGCCTCAGGAGAGTTCACGCAGTCCAGAACTTCAAGCGGATTCGTCGAAAGAAGGCGGTTTACCTCCGTGCGGAGAGCGGCGGCGTTTTTGATGCCGCCTGCCGCCGCCGAGGCCGCAAAGTGCCGCAGCTGGGCGTTGCCGATACCGGCAAGTTCCTCCGGCTTCACGTCAAGCGTCTTTTCAATCACCTTTTCAAAAATACCGCGCGTGAGCGGAGATTTCCCGCCCGCGTCGCTGGCGTAGAGGAGGGTCGCAAGCGCTCCTTCGCCCACGTTTTTTGAAGCGCTGTAGCTTTCGGGATGGTTCAGGGCGTCTTCGGTGATGCGGACGGCAAATTGCGCGTCCACGTCGTCAAGCGGGATTTTCTTTTCTTCGCCGCCGTCCACAGAGATAAAGAAGCTCCCGTCGGCGGCGCGGCGAAGTTCCGCAAGGGATTCGCCGACCTGAAAGCCCATGTAGGTTTCCTCGCCGGGCTGGGAGGTCATGAGCGCCGTCGCCACCTTCACGGCCGCATTGGCAAGGTCGGCTTTCATCTGCGGATCCGGCTGCCGGGTCTGGGGATCACGGACGTCTATTTTGGAAGGCGGGGTCTTGCCGGAGAGGAGTTTCACGAAGGAGTCCGCAAGGACCTCGCTCTTTGACTTGAACTGCTGGGAAAGGGCGGAGGCCGTCTGCACATTCGTGTCGTCCTGGGGCGCGCCTATATTTCCGGCGTCGCCGATTCCCATCTGTTCTTGGAGTGCGGTCGGGCTGGGCATTGAAAAGGAATTGGAGCGGCCGATTGGGAGGGTCATTGCAGTATCCTTATTGGTTACAGATCATTTATAAAAAGGTATACCTAACTTGGCATAGTCTTCTGAAAATTTAATGTCAACATGTGAGCGAATTCAAAATAATGTCAAATGGATAAATATACTTATTCAGCGAATGCAGAGAGCTCTTCTGCAAAGCTGTTTGGCACGTAAAAAAGACGATCTCTTCCCCTTCACATAGTGTTGCTGGTGCATTTGTCCGCCATTACTCTTAATTATCATAACATATTGTATTATATTTATTATCAAGATACGCGCGGCAGATTTTGGTATGCGGCAACGTTAGCGAGCCTTTCTTAATATGTTTGATGAGAGGCTGGCGCGAAAGGGGATGAGGGCAGGTTTCAATTTTAGCTGAAGATAGCTCCTGGCAGGCAGGCTGCAGCATAATTCCTTATTATCAGCGGTTTTTGCCTATGTGCTGTTTACTCGGAGAAAGACCCTTGGCTTTTCTCAGGATGAATTTGCTGAACAGGCAGGCATGGAAAGGACATATGTTTCCATGCTGGAGTGCGGTATTCATGCTCCTTCGCTGAGGGCGATAGTTCTGATCAGCGCTGTTTTCAGAATGAGGCCTGAAGAATTCGTGGCAGAGGTGGAGAAAGCCCGGGCAGACGGCATGAAATTACCGGAGCCTGTCCCGCGCGGGAAGACGCGTAAGCACTCCCCGGATACTTCTCCTGAATCGCACGAAATTTTGAAGTAACTCAGGCTGGAAGCGGCGGTTTTATCAATGCGCCTGCCGTCGCTGCCCGCCTGTGCGCCTGGATATCGCGCGTTAGGCTACATTCCGCTGCTCGTGGCCCGTGTCAAAATAATCCGGCCAGTCGGTCGTCCATTCCAAAACGATAAGCGCTTCCATCCCACCCGGAAACAGCCGTTTACCATGGCAACGTCTTTTCCCGTATAGCCGCTTCCATGACCAGCCGTACACGGTGACTACGCTGCCATCCTTCCATGACGACTTTCAGGCGGGATACTGGGCAAGCACATCATAAAACTGTCATTTTTTAATTCGTACATAAACTCTCCCGTCCTCTGTGTACATGACTCTTTCGGTTAGCTTTCTCGAACGGCTGAGCCGATCGCTGATCATTCGGACGCCGAGGTCGCTGCAGTGTACCGCAGTTTCGGGGCTGAAGGCTCCCAGCGCCTTCATTTTTTCAATTGCCATTTTGCCTTCAACATAACTGATATCAGTGTCCGGGCATTTCGCCGCTGCAAAAGCCAGCAGGCGGCAAAGCCTGCCGATGTCGTAGTTATTGCCGGAGATGGAAGTTATCGTTCCGCCATTCTTGGCAAGACAGCGAATTTCTCCGGCTCCAAACGCGTTATGGATGACCGTGAAAATAATGCCGTTATGCATCAGATACGTACACGGCTCGTAGGGATGCGAGCCGATTTTATACGCAAGATTCCCGTCCCACAAATAAAGATCGCCGTCCGCCTCCGCCAGAAGCAGATTGCCTTCGCTGTAAAGCAATTTTTCGTGATTCACAGGCAGTTTGAGTTCTTTTTCAAACAGTGCCTTGAGGGTGGTGTCCATCTTTTACCTCAGCGGAAAGGCAGGAGTTTTAATCTATGGCCCTTAACTTTGATAAAAGATATAACAAAGAAGCCTGGGAAGAATTGTAAGAAAAAAAGCGCCTACAATGGACATATTACCGGTTCAGGTTATTGACAAAAGCACTTTTCACGTGAGTGAAGAATCTTGTCAATAGCCTGAACTGTGCTTTATGATTTTCTATTATTCGTCAATATCCGCCTGCAAAAACATACTTTTTGAGAGTGCATCGAAAAATTGTTGATATGGCATTGGGTCTGTAACAATTTGAATATTGTATTGTGCGTTGGCTTTTGGGGGTAAAGGCGTCATTTCCGAGCGTATGGAGATGCTCATCGCGGATCTGCATATCCATAAAAAAGTACAAGGAATTGCCGCACGGCAATTCCTTGTACTTTTTTATCATTCTGACCCCGCTCAGAGGCTGAGGCCGCGGAACATTTTGGTTATGGCAGCATACAGCGCCTTAAGCAAAGAATAGTATCGTGAATGCAATGATGGCCACCAAACCGGTTGTCATCGGTATGACGTTTCGTTTGGCCACAGTCAGCGGGCTTTGGTCGGCCAGGCCGGCGCAGGCGATAACCACGCCCGCCACAGGCGACATGCTGCGCGCCACGCCTGCGGCCAGCTGCATAGGCATGAGCAGCAGGAAGGGGTTAACCACAGTACCGGAGGCAGCCATCAGTTTGACGATTTCCGGCACCAAACCGGCAAAGGACAGGAAGGCTGCGTTGCCCGAACCACAGAGCGCGGCAGACAGCGAGACAATGGCCACCATTGTGATCATCATCCCGACGACTCCGAAGCCGGAGGACTGTCCAAAGTGGATCAGGGCGTTTACGGCGCCGATGGACTTCAGGCCCTGGGCAAACACGGAGCCGGCGACCATGATGGCCACCACATCCATAAGTACGCCCATCTGCTTGAGGTAATAGTTGAAGCCGTCATAGCCGATTTTGACCTTTTTGCGGCACATTTCAAGAATGACCGAAATGAACAGGCCTATGAAGATGGCAGGGATAATGCTGACTTTGATCTTGGGATAGACCAGCGAGCTGAAGACGAAGACCAGGGCAAGAGGGATAATAGGCAGCAGGGCGTAATACAGGGGGGCCTTTTCGCCTGTCTTTTCCTTTAATTCAATTTCATCGGCTTTGGCCATGTCGGCGACGGTGTTTTCTTTCTTGTCGAAATACACATGCGTGATGAAGGAGGCAACGGCGATGCAGGCGATTACCGGGTACATGATTTCAAACTGGTACTGGGCAAAATACATGGCCCCGTCAATGCCGCCCGTCTTAGCCGCAAAGTTGGACATCCCCGAGGCAGGGCCAAGGTCCAGGCAGGGAGTGGTTGCCATGACCGAACAGGCCGCCAGGGGATGCACGCCAAGGCGGATCAGCGTTGGATACAGAGTCGCCATCATCAGCAGGCCAAGGCCGGCTGCGCTGGGCACCACCAGGTTGATGTGCTGGCCGACGACATAAGAGAGGATCAGAACCAGATAAGGCGAGCGGAGGAGCTTCAAAGGCTTGATGGTGATGCGCACCAGCGCCTCAGAGGCGCCGATATGCTGCATGTACATGGAAAAGGCGCCTACCACCAGGATGATCAAACCAATGTCGGCAATCTGGGAAGAAAAGATGTTTTTGATGACCTGGAAGATATCAAACCAGATAAAACCGGTTGAGCCTTTGGCCAGCAGGGGTTTCAGATCGGGGACAATATTCAGGCAGGTCGGGCCTAAAATGATGGTGCAGGCCATCATTACGATCCCTGCGAAGAACAGAACAAGCTGGGGTTTGTATTTTTTCATGATCACCCAGCCAGAAAAGATTGTGACAATCAGTGCAATAATACATCCGATCATAAAATTACCTCTCTTCTTCTCCGTTATGTCTCAAAAACAAGACGGTTGTTGGGTGAAAAACATTCAACGATACGGTGGGGGGAAATTCTTCCCCCTGTTTTTCCCGGCAGCGCGGAAAAAATAAACCCATATCAGCCTGTTCCATTATGCGGCAAAGAGATGCCGCGGTATCACATTTCGGCAGCAGGAAGCGATGGTGCAAGTCATCTGGATGTATCCCTCTTTCCAGAAGTATTGAATATGGTCTTTCCGGAAGCAGAGGACGAAGCCGCAAGAGGCCGTAACTCCCCATGCTGATATTTACACTCTTTTGAAAAAAAAATGTAAAATGAAACAGCGGAACATTATATAGTCCTTAAACGACTGTTTTTGAGGGGTTGCCAGAAAATAAGATTGCAGGTACATACTATACTGTCTTTTTTCTCGAAACAGCCTTCGTCGTGTCGTGCCGCCTTTCCCGGCTGTGCGCGCCAATGCTGTATGCCGTTCCTGTCGTCCGTTTTTCCTTCAACTGCGCGTCTGCGCGTTTACCAAGGAGACAGCCATGACCCTGAGCAGGCAATTTGTAGACATTTTGCATGGGTTTTCCGAAGCCAACCTTACCCCGGACATGACCCGGGGGCTGAAGGAGCATTGCATCGATTTACTGGGTACAACAGCCGGCGGTGTCCGGCAGGGCGCGCTGGCCAAGATAATCCTGAAAGATTTCGCCGCGCGCGGGCAGCGTTCCGGGGAATCCTCAGTAATCGGTACCCCATATCGGACTACGGCAGAGCAAGCTGCCCTGGTGAACGGCATCACCGGGCACGCTTTGGAGCTGGACGACGGCTCGCGCTATGCCTATGGACATCCTGCGGTGGTCACCTATGCGGCGCTTTTCCCGCTTGCCGAGGTCCTGCACTGCAGCGGGAAGGAATTTCTGCTTGCCGCAGCCGTGGGGTTTGAAACGTTCATCCGCCTTGGCCAGGCCTGCAATACCAACCTGCTTGACAACGGCTTCCATACCACGGGCGTGGTAGGCACCATGGCGGCGGCTATGGCCTGTGCCAAGCTTTGCCGCCTTTCCCCGGAAGGCATGCTTAACGCGTTGGGTGTGGCAGGATTATGCGCTTCAGGCCTGATGATCACGCTGGCCAGCGGCGGCACACTCAAGCCGTTTACTGCGGGCCGTGCTGCTATGAACGGTGTCGCTGCCGCCCGGCTTGCGAAGCTTGGTGCGGAAGGCGCACCGGATATTCTTGAAGGCAAGGACGGCTATATTTTCTCGTTTTCCCGCAAGGAACCGGATCGGGATATCCTGCTCGCGCCGGCTGGCTCGCCTTATGGGGTCGAACGCAGCAATATCAAGCCGTATCCGTCCTGCCGTTACACCCACGCACCCATCGACTGCGCGCTGGCTGTGCGCCCGCGGCTGGAGGGCCGGCTTGGCGAGATTCGCGAAATCCTCGTCACCACTTATCCTACGGCTATGGCCAAGGCCTTCAAGCCGGATCTGCCGACCACGCCGTCCATTGCGCGCTTCAACATCAGCTTTGCCGTGGCGCTGGCACTCGCCAGCGGCTATCCGGGCATTGACGATTTCCATCCCGACCGCGCGAAGGAACCTCTTATCCGCGAACTGTTCAGCAAAACCCGTTGCGTTTCGGATCCGGCGTACGAAAATGCGGCCACCAATACCCGGGGTGCGGAAATCGCGGTTACCATGCAGGATGGCAGTGTCTGTTCCGCACGGGTGCCTCTGGCGCTGGGCGAACCGGAGAACCCCATTACCAGGGAGGCGTTGCTGTCCAAGTTTACGGACCTTGCGGCGCCAGTCTGGGGCGATCGGCGCCGCGCCGCGTTGCTTGATACTATTGATAAGCTGGAAGAAGTTGAGGACATGGCGATGGTAGCGAGCCTGCTCGCTTCTGCCGACTGACAGACTGCATGCGGGCAGGGCATCACGCCCAAACCTGGAGCATGAACAGGGGCTGGCCGGCGCAGGAAATTTTCCGGGAATACCAGACGTACCCGGGGAAATTCGAGGCTTGTTCCGGCTGAATGCAGAACGCTGGCTGGTCTGCAGGGACATCCGTGGAATCCACTGGATTCCACGGATGTGATTGCATCTGGCTGGGCAGCCCCCGCATGGGTGCTACAGATAATGGCCCTGGGCAAATGGTCGTGTGCCGCAATGAGCTTGTGCTGATTTGAGTCGGGTCAGGCTGCTGTCAAGTCACTTGAAGCCATTGACATGTTTGCAAACGAAAAGACCGGAGGCTTAATTTATTTAAGCATTCCGGTCTGTTTTTATACGGGCTTTTTATTGATGCCGACGCCGCTCTCCCCCCGGGCCCGAACTCCGGTATGGACAGTGCCGGACAGTCCTCCACTGCAAACTCCCCATCTTTGCTGGCAACGCTCAATACCGCCCCCAACAAGCTGCCCCGCTTTAGGTCGAAGGCAAAAAATGCACTCCTCCCCGTCTTTCCTCTGAACGTATGGAAAAAGAAAAGTCCGCTTAGCTTCAGGCTTCGCGGACTTTCTTGCGAATATAAAAATGGTGCCGAAGGGGAGACTCGAACTCCCACGGAGGAACCCCCACTAGACCCTGAACCTAGCGTGTCTACCAATTCCACCACTTCGGCACGGGAAAGATGTATAGACGAATGGCGCCGACTTGGCAAGCTCTTTTTGGGTGAAAAGAAAAATTTTATTGCTGCACGGCGGGTCTGCCGCCGGGCGCAGCTGCTTTTTGCGAAGCGGTTTCGCAGAGAAGCCGCGGCCATGTGGGGATGCGGGGGATTCGCTTCATCCCCCGTGAAGGTGCGTTGGCTTTTTGGGGGAAAGGCGTTATTTGGGAATGTATGAAGACGTTCATTGCTGATTTGCATATCCATTCACGGTTTTCGCGGGCGACCAGCTCGCGGCTGACGGCGCCGCACCTTGCGGCATGGAGCTCCCTCAAGGGGATTCAGGTAACCGCCACTGGCGACTTTACGCATCCGGCATGGCGAAGCGAGCTGCGCGAGGCGCTTGTCCGGGATGAAAAGAGTGGGCTTTACCGGCTGCGGCGGCCAGCTGATTTTTCCGTGGAGGCGCCAGGATTCGCGGCTCCGGCGGAAAACGCTGATGGGCCGCTGTTTTTGCTGGAAGCGGAAATCAGCTCCATCTACAAGCGCGGCGGCGCGGTGCGCAAGGTGCATAATCTGGTGTACATGCCGGATTTTGACAGCGTGGAGAGGCTGTGCCGCAAGCTGGAACAGATCGGCAATCTGGCTTCGGATGGCCGGCCTATCCTTGGGCTTGATTCTGAGCGGCTGCTGGAAATGGTGCTGGAAACAGATCCGCGCGGAGTCCTGATTCCGGCGCATATCTGGACGCCATGGTTTGCCCTGTTTGGTTCCAAGTCCGGATTTGACAGTATCCGTGAATGTTTCGGTGAATTGTCGCCGCATATTTTTGCCATGGAGACGGGGCTTTCGTCCGATCCGGACATGAACCGGCTGTGGTCTGAGCTTGACCATATTGTTATGGTGTCCAACTCCGACGCTCATTCGGGTGAAAATCTGGGGCGCGAGGCTACGCTTTTCGCTGGCGAACCGTCCTATGACGGCATTTTTGACGCGCTGCGCCGCGCGGCTGCCTGCGGAGCAGGACAGGCCGCCAGGCTTGCCGCAGCATTGACAGGCGGCACGGATGCGGCCGGAGCGGGCGCTTCCGCGCCTGACGTATCCTGCGTGTATGCGGGGACGCTGGAATTTTTCCCTGAAGAGGGCAAATATCACCTTGACGGGCACCGCGCCTGCCATGTCATGCTGGATCCTGAAGAGACGCGCCGCTGCAACGGGCGCTGTCCTGTGTGCGGGAGGCCGCTGACCATAGGCGTGCTGAACCGGGTGATGGCCCTGGCCGATCGCAAGGCGCCTGAACCCGCCATGGGCACAGGGTTTTCTTCGCTGGTGCCATTGCCTGAAATCGTTGGCGAATTGCTTGGCGTAGGGGGGAAAACAGCCCGCGCACAGGCGCAATATGCAAAATTGATGACAACGTTCGGGGCGGAGCTGGACATTCTCTTGCGCGTGCCTGAAGCGGAGCTGCGGCGCGAATGGGAGGCCCTCGGCGAAGCCATTTCCCGTATGCGCGCTGGCCGTGTGGTCAAGCAGGGCGGTTATGACGGCGAATATGGCACTGTCCGCATGTTTTCTGATGAAGAGCGGAAAGAGTGGTGCACTGACAAAAGCCAGCGCGGGCGTCGCGCCATGTTGCCGGGTGTGGCGGGGCATGGTTCCTGCGGGGCTGCTTCCGCGTGGGGGAATCTGACGGATATGCTGGCGGATGGAAAAGTGGAGCCTCGGGAGAAAGAGCGTCCTCAGGCCGCAGCGCCGGCGCATTCCGGACAGGCCGCCCCGCCGGCGAAGGGCGCTGTCCCGCAATGGCAGAGTCTTCTGGGGATGCGGGAGCAGCAGCGGGAAGAAGGCCCCGTCAGGCACCATGACGGGACAGAGAAAAACACGGGTTCCGGCATCGTCTGGTCCATTGCCCAGAAAGAAGCCATCGCCGCCGGGCCTGGTCCGGTGATGGTAGTGGCCGGGCCGGGGGCAGGCAAGACACGCACCCTGGTGGGGCGCATCATCAGACTGATGAGCGCTGGGAATGTAGCGGCGGAAGAGATCGCCGCCATTACCTTTACACGCCGGGCCGCCGCGGAAGTGCGCGAGCGGCTTGAGGCGGCGCCTGAACTGGCGAAAACCGCCTGTCTTCCGCGGGCGGATACGCTTCATGCGCTGGCGTTGAGTTTTTGGCCGGGAGAACCCCCGGCGGTGCTTTCCGAAGAAGCGGCGCGCTCGGCTTTTGCCGCTGCTTCAGGCGCATCGGGAAAGCCAGATGCCGCGCAGCGGGCTGCGTTTGACAAACTTGCGCTGTGCCGCGAGACGCGGACGGCGGTACCGCCGGATCTTGCGCCGGCCGCCGCGCGCTACGCCCAATGGAAGGAAGTGCGCCATCTTGCCGACTATACGGATTTGCTGGAGCGCTGGCTGGCGCGGCTGGAAGCCGGCGAGTGCCCCCGTCCATGGCGCGAGGTCCTGGTGGACGAAGCGCAGGACCTTTCACCGCTGCAGATCCGGCTGGTGAAGGCGCTGCTCCCTTCAGACGGGGCTGGTTTTTTTGGCATCGGCGATCCGGACCAGTCCATTTATGGCTTCCGGGGGGCTCATCCCGATGTGGAAGGTGCGCTTCGCGCGGACTGGCCGGCCCTGCAAACGATTGTTCTGCGGGAAAGCTACCGCTCGGGTGCGGGCGTCCTGGCGTCGGCTTCGGCTCTGCTTGGCGAAGACTCGCACTGCGGCGCGCTGCATGCCGCCCGTGAGCTCCAGACAAGGCTGCGGATGTTTTCCGCGCCGGACGCATCCCGCGAGGCGGCATGGGTGGCGGAAGAATGCGCAGCCCTGCTTGGCGCGACGTCGCATACGCTTTTGGACGCGCAGGGGGGCCGTGACAATCCGCTGGCAGGAACATGCAGTCCCGCGGATATTGCTGTTCTGGTGCGCACCCGCGCTCTTGCGGCGGGATTTGCCGATGCGCTTGCCAAGCGCGGCGTGCCCTGCGGCGCGCCAGAAAATGAAGCGTTCTGGGAAGAGCCTCGTGTGGCTTTGCTGCTGGATCTTGCCGGAATCCATCTGGGGCGTCCGGTGGTTTCGCCGCCGCCGGCAGGGCTTGCTGTTTCGGAAGATCTGTGGCGCGACGGCCCGCGCGCCGTGCTGAAGACGCTCGTCTCATGTCCGCCGTTTGATGAGCTGGTAGGAGATTCTTCTGCCTTCAGGAAATTGGAACAGCTTTGGAAAACGGCGGGTTCGTGGGAGGCGGCGCTCGATTGGCTGGCTTTGCGGCGCGAGCTGGATCTGGCCCGTGACGCGGGCGAGCGCGTGCGCGTCATGACGATTCATGCCGCCAAGGGCCTTGAATTCCGCGCGGTGTTTCTGCCGGCGCTGGAGGAAGGGGTTCTGCCGTTTTCAGGAGCGGGCGAGGTCGGAATCGATGCCGGGCGCATCGCTGAGGAGCGGCGGCTTTTGTATGTGGGGCTGACCCGGGCTTCCGAAGCTGTGTACGTGTCGCACGCGGCTTCAAGGCGGCTTTACGGGCGCGTCACGACGGCGGCGCCTTCACGCTTTCTGGCGGATTTGCCGGAATTGTTCACTCGTACCCGGCTGGTGCGGCATGTCAAAAACAAAACTTCACAGATGTCGCTTTTCTGAAAGCGCGTGACAAGGCGTGAACCCTGTCATGCGGAAAATGGAGGCGGCAGGCGGCGCACTGCCCATGGGCCGCCCCATGGCGGCAGGGCTTCATACCATTCCCCCAGAATATTGATCCGGCAGGCATGGAGCAGAAGCCCAGGCACGGGAGATGTGAGGGCAAAGGCCGCTTTGCCGCCATACTTGCCGTCGCCGGCCAGCGGAAACCCGCGTGAGGCAAGTTGAACGCGGATTTGGTGGGTGCGGCCTGTCAACAGGCGGATATGCAGCAGTGTCGCCCCGCTGAGGAATTCCAGCGGCTGGACGTCCAGAGCGGCGGCCTTGCCTTCGGCCGCCGCGAGCATTTTCTGACGGCCATCCGTACAGCGTTCGCGGGAAAGGGTATCGGTGAGGCGCAGTATCCCTTTGTGCGGCCAGTTTCCCACGCACCAGGCCAGATATTCCTTGCTCACGCTGCGTCCGGCAAAGGCTTCGGAAAGACGGCGCAGCGCTGCATAGCCAAGAGCGGCAATGAGGATGCCGGACGTGTCGCGGTCCAGCCGGTGCGCAGGTGTCGGCGCAAACGGCGCGTCAGGAAACATGCGGCGCAGGCGTCCGACAACGCTGTCGGCGTGTCCCGTTCCTGGCTGGGAAGGAAGTCCGGCGGGTTTATTCACGACAACCAGTTCATCGGAAAGAAAGAGAACGGGAAGTCCGTCGCTTGAAGGCTTCCCGTCGGCTGAGGAAGGCCGGGAGCTGCCGGGAATGCCGTTCGCTGGCGCGCGGCGTTCGGAAACCGCGGCAGGCTCTGAAGTACCGGCGAGTTCTTCTTCCGTGCGCGGGAAAAGGAAGGGGGGCAGGCGTACCTCATCCCCTTCGTTCAGGCGGTCGAAGGGCTTGCGTCGTCCTCCGTTGACGCGTACTTGGCCTGTGCGGATCCAGCGGTGCAGCATGGAGGAAGGGCAGTGCACTCGTCGGGCGAGGCATTGCAGCAGCTTCTGTCCGGCTTCCGCTGCCGTGACGGTGAAAGCGGCGTTCATGGTTTAGTCTGCGTCAAGCCATGGGGCAGCATGATTGACGGGGCCGACGCCCTGCCCGGGAGTGTAGGAACGGGCAAGACAAAGATCCAGATAACGCTGGGCGGCGCGGATGGCCTCGGCAAGGGAGTCACCAAAGGCAAGGCGCGTCGCGATGGCCGCGGACAATGTGCAGCCTGTTCCGTGATTGTTGACGGTATCCACGCGGGGATGGGAGAGGGGAAGTACCGGCTCTCCCGGCAGGGCGAGCCAGTCAGTCAACGTGGAAGTATCGGGCGTCGCTTCGCCGTTGAAATGTCCGCCTTTGATCAGTACGGCGCGTGCGCCGAGGCTGAGCAGTTTGTGAGCGGCGCGGCACAAATCGTCCAGAGAGTGGATCGCGATGCCTGAAAGTTGTTCCGCTTCGGGCTTGTTGGGCGTCAGCAGGTCGGCCTGGGGAAGCATTTCGTCGCGCAGGGCGTCAATGGCGTCGTCGCGCAGGAGACGGTACCCTGTCTGGCTGATGCAGACCGGATCGACGACAAGGGGAAAGGCGCGATTGGCAATTCCTTCGCGGACGGCGCGGATGACAGGGGCGGAGAACAGCATGCCGGTTTTCGCGGCGGCCACGGGGAAGCCTTCAAGAACGGTTTTGAGCTGAAGGCTGACAAATTCCGGTTCCGGCGCGTGAATGCCTGTGACGCCGAGGCCGTTCTGGGCTGTAAGGGCGGTGATGACGCTCATGCTGAAGCCGCCGAGAATGGTCATGGTTTTGAGGTCGGCCTGAATACCGGCTCCACCGCCGGAATCAGAGCCGGCAATGGTCAGGACGCAGGGATGGCGTGTCATGATGAATCCTCGAAATCCCGGATGCGCGCCAGAGCGCAGGCGGTTTTTCCCTTTCCGCGATGCATGCGGCTGAATATTATATTGGTTTAGTCCTCGTCTGCCAGGTCAAGGGCGGGAGGCAGCTCTTCTCCGGTCAGAAATTCGTTGGAGCGGAAGCGCCGCCGTGCGGGCGAAGGCGCGGCGGCCTCAACGGGTTCGGGCGCTTTTGCCAGCACAGGCGCAGGCAGGGAGTTGAACACAGTCCAGAATTGCGGTGCAAGGCCCGTGACAACGTTGGGATTGCTCAGGCGGATGTTGCGGCGTGTAAACGAGCCCAGCGCGTAGGCGATACCCCACCATGCGTCGGGCGCGGCCCAGGCCGAGCGGACTTCAGGCGCGGCTTCCAGCTTCATTCCATTGCGGGCAAAGCCCAGATGAAGCAGAAAATCATCGATCATGTCCATGGCGGTATCCTGAGGCAGGGGAGGGAGCTCAGGGGCGGCCTGCGCCGCGGCGGCGCGGACAAAGAGCGCGAGCCCCAGGCCCAGGAGATTGGCCGGGAGCGCACTGAAATCCCACTGCGAAGCAGGTTTTTCCAGAGGGCGGCTTTCGCATAGGCCGTCTTTGATGGTCAGCTTGACGGCGCTGGCCAGAAGGGATTTCGCCGCGTCATTTCCGGGGAAGGTGGAGGGCCAGTTGCCGCGCAGTATCGTGCGGCCGCCTGACAGGGCGGGAAGGGCCAGCAGGGCGTAGGCCAGAGGCGGGGTCATTTCCGGCGCGGGCGCAGTGGGCAGCGAGATGGAGCCAGGCGTTACGGTGAGATGCAGGCCGCTGCGCGTGAAAGCGCACCCGCACTGGTTGAAGTAAACGGAAATTTCGTCAAGGATGGCACGGCCTTTGGCGTGGACATCAAGGTTAAAAGTCACGTTTTTGTCCCAGAATGGTGCGGCAAGGAGCAGGGCCGTTACCGCGTCGGGGGGCAGATCCGCCGGGACGTTCACGGATTCAGGCAGCAGGGCTGACGATTCCAGGCGTACAGGCAGCCCGTCCTGACCGGGAACCATGGCGGAAAGGCGGCAGCCCAGCGCGGGCATAAAATGGCGTACAGCCGTGAGATTGAGAAAGCGCAGCGTGCTGTCACCGATGATTTTGACCCGCGTCTGCCGTGTGACAAGCTGGAATAACAGAAGATACAGAGTGAAGGCGTTGTCGCCTACGTGGATGACGCGATCAAGGACCGGATGGCCGGCGCCGGAAATGCCCGTGCCGCCGGAAGCGGTGATAACCGGCTCGGGGAATTCTTCCCAGCGCAGAGTCGCGCCGGCTTGGTTCATGGCTTTTACGCATTCGACAAGCGGCGCGTTCAGCACGATTCCGTCCAGGGTAAGCGGCTGCCCGGATGCGGCTGCGAGCGTCACGAAAATGCGATTCTGCCGGCACGAGCTGGGCAAAGCGAGGTCAATGTCCACGGGCTGGGCCGATGGCGCGAGGTTAAAGGCGTTTCCCGCAAGGTCTTCATCGGCGATTTCCACTTCCTGGAGCAGGGCGAACAACTGGCGGATAAGTCTGGGGTCGCGGCTCAGGCGGCAAGCCTGTTCTTCCCAGTGGGTGCGCAGTTCGCGCTCCCGGGCGGCCTTACCCGTTTCGGGCATTTTGGACAGCAGTTTCGCGCGGCGTGCCACCAGCCTCAGAATGTCCTCGTCCAAATCGCGTACAGGACCAAGTCCTGCTTCTTTGTGGGGAGGTCTGTCAGAATTGGCATCGGAATGGGGCCGCGGTTTTTCATTGCCAAAGCGCGGGGAGGTGCCGCGGACGGCTTCGCGGCTTTCGGCGCGGGAGGAACGGGAGGACCTGGCGCCAAAACCGGCGCGGGGAGGCCGGGGGGAGCTCTTTTCGCTGCTTCCGGTACGGGATTCGCGAGATTTCTTTGTGGCGTCGTTCATGTCATCTTTCCTCTTGTAAATAGATTGTGTCTGGCTGCGCTGAAACGGAAACCATTTTATACGCCCAAAACAGGCGGATCGCAAGGAGCGTCAGGGCGCTTTCCCAATCTGGGCTGCCAACTTGTCGGTCCAGCTGTCAAAGGTCGCCAGCGTTTCCGGTGATGCGGCCGCGTCAGCAGGAGCGTCCAAACCTCTCAGGCAGAGCGGTTCCATCCATGAAAAGCCCAGCGCGCTGGCAAAACAGCGGAGAATCAGCTCGCTTGCCTCAAACAGGCGTTCCCCCTGTTGCCGGGCTGCCGTCAGCACAGCGGCAAACGGGCGGCGGCGCGGCGGGGCGGATGCTCTCCGCCGTGCTTCCCAGACGACCTGAGAACGGTCGATGAGTGCTTTCAGCTGCGCCGGCGGTCCGTAGAAATAGACGGGGGCCATGATGATAATGGCAGGCGCGCGGTAGAGAAGCGACAGAAGTTTTTGCCCGTCATCATCCGGAAAACCGTCAAAGCGGCAATGCCCCGGCTGTGTGGCGCACAGACCGCAGGCGATGCAGGGGCGCACGCCATAGCTGGATAGACATATATGCTGGATCGGAAAAAGCGCCCTGGAAACCAGCCGGCGGGCCAGGAATGTGCCGTTGCCTTCGCGCGGACTCGCGCTCAGAAGAATGGTAGCGTCGGGCATGGTTTTCTGCGGGGGGAGGGGTCCAAAAAGCGCCGGGGCATGGCTTCGCGGTTCTGCCATACCCCGGCTGAGGCTTAGTTTGTGAACACCCACTCCAGAATGGCGGTCTGCGCATGCATGCGGTTTTCCGCTTCGTCCCAGACGATGGAGGCGGGGCTTTCGATAACTTCGTTTGTCACTTCCTCACCGCGGTGCGCGGGCAGGCAGTGCATGAATTTGGCTCCGGGAGCGGCAAGGGCCATGAGCGCCGCATCCACGCAATAGCCTTTGAATGCGGCGGCGCGCTGGCGCTGTTCGCTTTCCTGTCCCATGGAAGCCCACACGTCGGTGTTGACGTAGTGGGCGCCTTTGGCCGCTTCTTTGGGGTTGTCCGTCACGGTAACGCGCGCGCCCGCATCAAACGCCGCCTTCAGCACGTCGGCATCGGGGCGGTATCCTTCAGGCGTAGCCAGCGCCAGTTCAAAGCCGAAAACCTGCGCGGCCTCAACCCAGGAGTTCGCCATGTTGTTCCCGTCGCCAATCCAGGCCACACGCAGTTTTTTGAGATCAGGCGTGCGTTCGTACATGGTCAGCACATCCGCCATGATCTGGCAGGGGTGGCCCTGGTCCGTCAGGGCGTTGACCACCGGGATGCTGCCGTAAGAGGCGAGCTCATCAAGACGTTCCTGCCCGAAGGTGCGCACAATGAGGCAGTCCACATAGCGTGAAAGCACACGCGCCGTGTCGCGGAGAGGTTCAGAGCGGCCGAGCTGGCTTTCGACGGGCGTCATGAACACCGTGCTTCCGCCCAGATGGCGCACCGCCATTTCAAAGGACATGCGCGTGCGGGTAGACGCCTTTTCAAAAATCAGCGCGGCGGCTTTGCCGGCCATGCACTGGCCGCGGAATTTTGTGTCTTTCATGGATTTGGCGCGTTGGATGATTTTGAGTGCTCCATCCTGGCCAAGATCTTGAATCCGCATGAAATGCTTTACCATTTCGTTATCTCCTTGCGCCCGCATCTGCTGACGGCGAAAAAAGGGAGCATAATCGCCAACCTGCTGAAAGTAAAGTTCCCTGCGGCCCAACGGATTTCACGTATTTCATCTAAAGGGGTGGCGTTCCTTTTCCTGCGGGATAAGATGGGTTCCAAATCCTGCGAGGAGGTTTTTTCATGGAAAACGCGAAGAGTCCCGTTGAATCCGTCATTGCTGTGCTGGCGGCTGCCCGCAGCATGGAATTGTTTGCAATCTATCAGTACATGAGCCAGCATTATGCCCTGGATGACTGGGGATACGGCGGGCTGGCGAGCCTGACGCGGCTGATCGCCATTGACGAGATGCGGCATGCCGAGGAATTGGCCGAGAGGATTGTCAGCATCGTGGGAGCCCCCCGTTCGGAGGTTGCCGGTTCTGTCCAGCGCGGGCAGGATTTACGCCATATTTTTCCATTCGACGTCCTTACGGAGTCGGAAACGCTCGAACGCTACAACGCCTTCCTGATCACGTGCCGGGAATGCGGTGACAGTGTGTCCGCCTGCTTGTTCGAGCGGCTTATCGAGAAAGAGCAGCAGCATCATGACGATTTTAAAGATGTCGCCAATCATATTGCCACGCTTGGCGACGCTTATCTTGCCTGTGTCGCTGGCTGTGGGAGAACTTTCCGCGGTTCTGACTGACCGGCTTCAGACCGGCTGTCCGGAGCGCGGCCGGCAGCGCGAATCCGGGGAGTGTCCGGCTCTCTCTCCGGCATCACGCAGGTTCAGCGGTTCCTGATGCGCTCAAAACGGGAGAGGACTGCGGCGTAGTAAGCGTCGTGCTCGCCGAAGGCAATGGAACGTCCCTTGCGTCCGAGCGCAAAGAGCAGGGCTTCAAGGCGGCGCATGGCGCGCAGGCGTTCATGTTCGGGAGAATCGCCCTCCACAATATCAAAAAGGCTTTCGATTTCCTTGCGTTCAGCCACTTCAGGAGGAAGATACCCGCTGTTCTTGAGGACTTTGTAAGCCATGCGCAGCTCCTCAGGAACATTGGCGCCGTCGTCGGGGGAGAGGGGTTTCCCGCTCCCCGGCAAGTTGTCAAAGTCGCCCCTGGATTGGGCCGCGCGAATTTTTTCTTCGGCAATGAGGGCAAACACGTCCATGCGCGCATCCTTTCGGTGGGGCTGTACAGCCTCACCGAAACTTTTTATGATTGAACCATGCGAAACATTGAAGCCATATTTTTTGATCTGGATGGAACGCTCGTCAACAGTCTTGCGGATCTCGCGGAAGCGGGGAACGCTGTTCTTGCCGAAGCGGGGTACCCCCTGCATCCTCTGGATGCGTACCGCATGTTTGTAGGGAGCGGCCCGGAGGTTTTGTTGCGGCGGGCTCTCCCCGCTGGCGAGGCGGACAGGCTGGGTGCGCGCCTGAAGACATTATGCCAGCGTTTTGGCGAAATATACAATACCCGCTGGAACAGGGAATCGCGTCCGTATGGCGGGATGCCGGAAGCGCTGGCCGCCCTGAACCGGCGGGGGATGCCCATCGCTGTTGTCACGAACAAACCGCAGGATTGGGCCGAGCCGTTTGTCCGGTATTTTTATCCTGACGTGGCCTTTGCCGAGGTCCGCGGCCTCAGGCCGGGTGTTCCCAAAAAGCCCGCGCCTGACGGAGTTCTGGCTGTGGCGGCGAATATGGGTGTTGCGACGAAGGACTGCCTTTTTCTGGGGGATACAAATGTGGACATGAAGACGGCGGTCAATTCCGGATGCTTTCCTGTGGGAGTGACCTGGGGATTTCGTGATCGGCGTGAGCTTGTCGATGCCGGCGCGAAGGCCCTGCTTGACGAGCCGGGCGACATTATCCCGCTGATGGACCGGTTTTTATCTGAAAATTGAGGAACAGGGCGGGGAGCTGCCGGGAGAGAGGATGCCTGAATTGCCTGAAGTCGAGACGGTGGCGCGGACATTGTCGCCGCTGGTGTGCGGGAGGCGGATTGTCTCGTCGCTGCTGCTGAATCCCGGCACGCTGAGTGGCTCCGAACCTCTCAGCGTTCTGGATGGCCGCGAGATTGTCTCTGTAAGCCGGCGAGGCAAGCTCGTTCTGATTGGCCTGGCTCCTGAAAAAAGGAAAGCGGAAGGGGTCGCGGTGCACCTCAAAATGACGGGAAGGCTGTTCGTGTATCCGCACGCGCATGAACCGGAAGCTCATACCCGCGCGTTATTTGATTTGTCTGACGGGAACAGGCTGTTTTTTGATGATGCCAGAAAGTTTGGCTATCTCCGGATTATGACGCCGGAATCGCTGGCTTCATGGCCGTTCTGGCAAAAACTCGGGCCAGAACCGCTGGAGATTGCCGGAGACGAGTTCGTGGCCCGGCTTGGGGCGCGTGGCGGGATGATCAAGGCTGTTCTGCTGGACCAGTCGGTGATTGCCGGCGTCGGGAACATTTACGCTGATGAAAGTCTGTTCAGGGCGGGCATCGCGCCTGCGCGGCGTGCCTCAACACTTTCGGGGGCCAGGCTGCTGCGGCTGCACGCGGCGTTGCGGGAAGTGTTGCTGGAAGCCATCGACGCCTGCGGCAGCTCCATTCGCGACTACCGCACGGCGCGCGGCGACGCGGGAGCCTTCCAGAACGCGTTCAGGGTATACGGCCGCGGCGGCGGCTCTTGTGTGAACTGCGGTACGACGCTGCTGACAGGGCGCGTGGCCGGACGCGGCACGACGTGGTGCCCCCGCTGCCAGCCCGCGGGCGGCCGCTGACAGCATTCAGCGGGCCAGAGCTTTTGCGCGGGGAAACGTTTCGGTGTCCTGGCGGGGAGGATTCACCACCGTGCGTGAGCTGGGGGAAAGCTCGATGATGTTGTCGTCCTCCACAGAGGGAAGCCATGACATGCGTTTGCGCACGGAAGGCGACGGGGGTGTGTAGACTCCGGTACGGATGCCGATGACTTCCGGCACAAGCGGCGTGGCATTTATGCTGGTGAGCACAAGGTACCATTCCCGCTGGTTGCCCTCCCAGATACGGGTGCAGAGCAGAAACCAGTCCGGGGTGGCGTCGTCGTTCCATCGCGCGGCGCCAACCAGTCTGACGGCCAGCGCTTCCGCGCCGCGCCGCATGTTAAAGCCGTTGGGGAGAATTTCAATGATGTCGCCGTGTTGTTTGAGCGCGGCAAAACTGGGGGGGATACCGGCATTGCCATCCTTGGGGTCGCGCAGGAAAAAAAAGCCGGGGTAAAGCTTTTCGTACAGGGTCTGGCCATCAGGTGCGGCGGGGGAAAAGAACAGGGGCGCCGCAGCGTAGCTCCCATTCGAATCCAGGATGCCGCGCTGGCGCAGATGTGAGGCGATACCTGATGCCAGTCGGTCAAAGGCGGGTTCGTCCAGCAGACTGACCGGATTGCGCGACAGACACCCGCTCAGCAACAACGCTGCCGCCGCTCCGGCACAAAAACGAAAAAGACAGTGCATGCAGCTCCTCTTGATGGATTTTATCCAGCCTAACAGGGTTCATGAATTTGTAAAGAGCCGGCATGGAACGGGCGTTGAATGCTCCATGACGCCGGTTTTCCTGGATATAAAACGAGGGAAACAATGAAGACAATTGGTTGTATTGGTTGCGGCAACATGGGGGGCGCCATTATGCGGGGCGTCGGCGAACTGAAAGCGTATGACCGCCTGCTTGGTCTGGATCACACTCCGGCCAAAGCTGCGGCCTGCGGCGCCGTTCCGGTCACTGTTTCCGAACTTGCCGCGCAGACCGACGTCCTTATCGTCGCGGTCAAGCCGTACGCTGCCACTGGCGCCTTGCGGGAGTTTATGGCCTGCGTGCCCAATGGGCGGCGGCCTCTTGTCATTTCAGTGGCTGCGGGCGTGTCCGTATCCGCTCTGCGTGAAGCGGCGGGGGGACGGGCCGCCGTAGTCCGCTGTATGCCCAATACTCCGGCCGCGGTGCGGATGGGAGCTTTTGGCCTGTGCCTTGACGATCCTGTCCTTACCCCTGAGGATAAGGCCGAAGTACGCGCCCTGTTTGACGCCCTGGGGCAGGCTGTCGAGCTGCCCGAAGGCATGCTTCCGGCGTTTTCTGCCCTGATGGGATGCGGACCGGCCTACATTTTTTACGTTATTGAGGCGCTGGCCGAAGCGGGGGTGCGCATGGGGTTTCCACGGGCCAAATCCATTGAAATGGCGTCCTACCTTTGCGCCGGTTCAGCCAAACTGGCCATGAGCCCGGGGGCGCATCCCGCCTTGCTGCGCGAAGCCGTCTGTTCGCCGGCGGGGTCCACCATCGAAGGTATCGCCAGCCTTGATTCCAAAGCCGTTAAAAGTGCGCTGGTCGAGGCGGTGTGCGCCGCATGGAGCAAGGAAAAGACCCGGGGCTGAAGCTCGCCGCGGGGGCTTCCTAGTTCAGGATGTAGTGCATGGGATCGACAGGCACGTTGTTGACGTGTACCTCGTAATGCAGATGAGGTCCGGAACTGCGGCCAGTGCTTCCCACAGAGCCCACCTGATCGCCGCGGCTGATGGTCTGGCCGCGCTGGACATTGATACTTTTCATATGGGCATAGCGGGTTGTGATGCCTGCGCCGTGATCGATGATGACAGAGTTGCCGTATGCGCCGTCCATGCCTGCGAGGATGACTTTCCCCCCAGCGGTCGAGCTGACGGGAGTGCCGGGGCGGGCGCTGATGTCGATGCCTTTGTGGAACAGAACCTGTCCGGTAAAGGGCGATGTCCTTCTGCCAAAGCGCGAAGTCAGGAAGCCTTCCACCGGCCAGATCGTGGGCACGGTGGGGAGCAGTTCCCTGGTGTGGCGCATGGTCAGGAGAAGCTCCTGCTGGCGCAGCTCTTCGAGACGGGTTTCCGCGGCAAGCTGGCTGAGGTAGGTGTTCAGCTTCCGGAGGATGAGCGCCTGCCGGTGGAGAGGAAGTTTGCCCGGCGCAAGCAGGTCTGATTCCGGGCCGCCCTGCGCTCCTCCTACCGGAGTAAACTCCCCGTCAATACTCATCATGGCGCGCAGCTTTGTGTCAAAAGTCTGGATCCGATTGAGATCATTGCGGATAACGGAGAGACGATCCAGCAGCGCAACGAGTTTCGCCTGTTGCTCTTCGAAGTTCAGCTCGGCTTCAGCCAACCGGCTTTTGGCGGCTCTCAGCTTTTGATGTTCGGTAAACAGCCAGGCGGTGCTGATGGAAAGGCCAATCACAAGCAAAACAAGAACGAACAGCGGCCAGCCGCGGGAACGGAAGTTCAGGCTGTCTCCACTGTTTTCCTTGAAAATGACGATACGGTATCTCTGAAAAAGCATAGGGGTCGCTTTTTTTGAGGAATGCGTTGATACGCACGGGATTTTATTTTGTATACCTTGTTGGCTGAGTGCTTGTCAACGCCATTTGCCATTTGGTTAGCGCATTGAAAATGTTCTTTTTCAGCATCCTGTCGCCGCCGTGGAGGGAAGCCGCTTTGCCGGCATAGACGGTACGCCGGGTCTTCCCCGAGGATGGACAAGGGTTGTCCCAGACAGGAAGCTGCCAGCGCTTGGCCGCACGGACAATGGTAGCCTTGTCTACGGCAAGCATGGGACGGATGACCGTCAGTTCGCCGCGGAAAAAAGCGTCTTTCGCGGCCAGCCCGTCCACACGGCCGTTCTGGATGAGGTTCATAAAGAAGGTGGTCACCAGATCATCGGCATTGTGGCCAAAGGCCAGATGGGTCAGGCCGTACGTGCGGCAGAGTTCAAACAGGCGGGTGCGGCGCAGCATCGCGCAGTAAAAGCAGGGAGAATTCTTGCGGTTTTCGTCTGAATGGGCCCTCGGGCCATGATCGGTTACTTCAATATGCCCCGGCACGCCATATTGGGCGAGGTAGGCGGCCAGCGGGGCATGATTGGTCGGATCAAAGCCCGGATTAACGTGGAGCGCCATTATTTCAAAATGGAAAGGGACAATGCGTTGGCGCCGGCGAAGCACTTCAAGAAGCGTCCAGCTGTCTACGCCGCCGGATACGGCGATTCCAATGCGGGCGCCGGGGAACAGCATACCCGTTTCCTGCATGATTTTGCCTGTTGTCTTCAGGCAGACTTCCTGGGCAAATGAAAGCTTTTCTCTGCTCATAGAGGCTGTGGTGGCTGGGAAAAAGCCGTAGCGGAAAGCAAAACAGTTGCTTTTGCGAAAAAATTTTCTGAAGGAGAGAGTCAGATAGCCGCCGTAGGACCGGACGTTGCGGGCCTTTTTCCGTGATATTTCGGATCAGCCGCGCCTGTATTGCGCAGGCGCGGCCGGAAATCTGCCGGTGGCGGCTTAGTCCACAAGGCGGCCCTGCAGCCAGAGCAAGGCGTCAATCTCATCACCGACCTTGGGCACGTAGCCGTTGCAGGCTCTTTCCGTGACATAGAGGCCGAGTGTCAGCGGAGCTGGTGTGTCCATGCCCAGCTGGAAAGGAAGAATATAGATTTTCCTGCCTTCCATATCCGCCTCCTGCACGGCGGTGATGGCGGCGCGCAGCTGGTAATCGCCGGGGCCAGGGCCGGGCATCAGGATTGACTGCCCACGCAGCGAAACTTTCAGCTGGGGCACATCAAGCCGCGTCTTGCCGGGATTTTTTTCCAGCCACTCAGCAGCGAACTTTTCGTAATTGGGACCTTCAGTGACAGTCAGTTCGTCCAGAAGGGCCGGCCGTATGCCGTATGCCATCCCCGCCAGCAGGATCGTTTGCCGTACGCCGGGCGTGGAAAGCATTTCCTTGTCACGGTAGTAAAACATGGTCTGGAACCACAGGGGAGTGGCGTCTTCGTTGCGGGCGGCGGCGACATATGCGCATGCGCCGTTGGACCATGGATGGACTTCCTCAATGGTCATGTCCTGCGCGAGCCCTTCAAGCAGCGGCAGCACCGTAACAGGGGTGAGCTTTTCACCTTTTCTGCCGTGCATGATGACGCCGATCCTGAGCGGGCATTCCTTCGGCCATGCCATCATCATGGTTTCAGTCTTCTCGTCGCTGGTATTCCATATTTCGCGGGTACCGCCCTCATTGATGACCTTCGGGATCAGGGCCATCGCGTTTTTTTCGGGATTGTCCACAAGCGGGAGCCACTTTTCGCCGAGGGCCTCGTAGCGTTTGTCCATACTCATTTCCTGTTGGCGGCAGCAGAGACTGTGCCGCGCTGTGTGGATTGGCGCGTCGCCGCGCGCTTTTTTTATAGCCTGAGCGGTGCCGCAACGCAAGATTGTCTTTTGCCAGGCAAGGTGCGCAGCCGCGGTTAATCGCTTTTCCAGCGCGGGAAGAAAGGCTTTGTGCTGTGCGCGGCGCACGGAGAAATGTTCTTGACTATATGCATTTTTCCAGATATTCATATATCAAGAAATTGTGATTCTTTTGCCGGAGCTGTCTATGTCTCATGCCATTCGTTATTTCAAAGCGCTGTCAGACGAGACAAGACTGCGTCTTATGCATGTACTGACGCACTACGAGCTGTCTGTCAACGAACTGGTGACTCTGCTTGAAGCGGGGCAGTCACGGATTTCGCGGCATTTGAAGATTCTTGCCGAAACAGGGCTGCTTACTTCGCGGCGGGATGGGCTGTGGGTATTTTATTCCGCTGTCGATGATGGAGAGGGACAGGCTTTCCTGAAGGCGGTGACGCCTTTTCTGACCGCTGACATGAATATGCGGGCGGATCTGGACATGGCAGCAAAAATCCTGGAAGAGCGTGCGCACAAGACGCAGCAGTTCTTTAATTCCGTGGCGGATCACTGGGATACGCTGAATCGTAAGATCCTTGGCGATTTTGATTTGGCGAAAGCTGTGGCGGCGGCGATGCCTTCCGGCTGCGCCGCGGCGGTTGATCTGGGCTGCGGCACCGGATTGGTACTGGAGAGCATGAGCGGCCGTGCGGCGTCGCTTATTGGCGTGGATGGTTCACCGCGTATGCTGGAGCTGGCCCGCCGGCGTTTTGGCGATGATGCATCGGTTTCGCTGCGCATCGGGGACTTGGATCACCTTCCGCTGCGCGACGGAGAGGCGGATTTCGCCTGCATGAACCTTGTGTTGCATCACCTTTCAGAGCCTTCCCGCGCCCTGGCCGAGATCCGCCGTGTGCTGAAGCCTGGAGGAACATTGTTCCTTTCTGACTTTGACCGCCATACACAGGAGCATATGCGCTTTGACTATGGCGACCGCTGGCTGGGGTTCGAGCGGGACAAAATTGCCAGGCTCCTTTCTTCTGCGGGATTTTGCGAAATTTCATTCCAGACGGAGCCGCTGGAGCATGATCTTTCCTTGTTTATGGCCTTGGCGCGGTGTTTCTGATTGTTTTATGTGAACCCAAAACAAAATTGGAGTACTCTTTCATGATTGACCTTTCCAAAGTAAAGCCGCTGGAAAAAGATCTTCCTTATAAGGTGGCGGATATTGCTCTTGCCGATTTCGGGCGCAAGGAAATGCAGCTTTCCGAACGCGAAATGCCTGGCCTTATGGAACTTATCCGCCGCTATGGTGAAGCCAAGCCGCTCAAGGGATTCAAGATTTCCGGCTCCCTGCACATGACCATCCAGACAGCCATGCTGATCAAAACACTGCATGCGCTTGGCGCGGACATCCGGTGGGCGTCCTGCAATATCTTTTCCACGCAGGATCATGCCGCGGCGGCCGTTGCGGCGGATGGGCTGGCCCGGGTGTATGCCTGGAAGGGAGAGAGCCTTGAAGAGTACTGGTGGTGCACTGAAATGGCCCTGACCTGGCCTGACGGCTCCGGACCGGATTTGATTGTGGACGACGGCGGGGATGCGACGCTGATGATCCATCAGGGGGTAGCGGTTGAAAAGGATCCGTCGCTGCTTGACAAGCAGTATGACGTCGCCGAGTTCCAGATTATCATGAACCGCCTTGCCCTGCGTCTGCGTGAAAAGCCCGGGCACTGGACAGCTCTTGCCAAGAAGGTGCGCGGCGTGTCCGAAGAGACAACGACCGGCGTGCATCGCCTTTACCAGCTGGCGGCGGAAGGAAAACTGCTTTTCCCGGCCATTAACGTCAATGACTCGGTGACCAAGTCCAAGTTTGACAACCTGTATGGCTGCCGCGAGTCTCTGGCCGACGGCATCAAGCGCGCGACAGACATTATGGTGGCCGGCAAGGTCGTCATGGTACTCGGATATGGCGATGTAGGCAAAGGCTGCGCCCAGTCCATGCGGGGGTTTGGCGCGCGCGTGCTGGTATCCGAGGTGGATCCCATTTGTGCTCTGCAGGCGGCCATGGAAGGCTATGAAGTCACCACCATGGAAGACGCCGCGGGACGGGCCGATATTTTCGTCACGTGCACGGGCAACTATCACGTGATCACGGGCGAGCATATGTCCGCCATGAAAGATGAGGCTATTGTCTGCAATATCGGCCACTTTGACAGCGAAATCGAAATGAGCTGGCTGGAAAGGACGCCTGGCTGCAAAAAAATCAACATCAAGCCGCAGGTGGATAAGTGGCTTCTGCCGACTGGTCGTTCGATCATTGTGCTGGCGGAGGGACGCCTCGTCAATTTGGGCTGCGCAACCGGACACCCCAGTTTTGTCATGGCCAACAGCTTCACAAACCAGGTGCTCGCGCAGATGGATCTGGCCGCAAATCCGCATGAGTGCAAGGTATATACTCTGCCCAAGAAGCTGGATGAGGAAGTCGCACGCCTCAACCTTGCCCGTCTTGGCGTCAAGCTTTCCCGCCTGACGCAGGAGCAGGCCGATTATATCGGCGTTTCCGTGGAAGGCCCGTTCAAACCGGATTATTATCGGTACTGAGTTCTTTTGAAGGGGGAGAGGCGTTCTGAGTGAAGCTTTTCGGCCCCGCCCGCCGATATCATCCGCTTATGATGCGGCGGGAAAGTCGTCTCTCTGATGCGAACGCCTGACTCATCCGGGAAGGAAGAGTCAGGCGTTTCTGCAGGCTTTTGAGCAAAATACTGGGAAAGACTATTCTGCGGGAGGCGAGGGCCGGCCCTTTGATTTGGAGAAACCCGGGGAGCAAAAAGCGTTCTTCAAAACCTTTTCTCCCCAGGAATCCTGTGTTTTCAGCGCCTAGCCCTTGTGACAGCCGCAGCTGCAGCCGGCTTTGGCAAGGAAGTCGGCCACCTTCTTGGGCAGAATGCCGCGGACAGAGTGGATGGACACCATACGGCGCATGATGCCAAGCTGATCCTGCAGCGGGATCTTCTTGGGGCACACGTCTTCACAGGCCAGAAGGCCCATGCAGCCGAACACGCCGTTATCATCGCCGATGATTTCGTAGTAATCCTTGTCGGTGCGCTGGTCGCGGGGATCAATGTAGAAGCGGGCCAGCCGGTTGATGGAGGTCGCACCGAGAAAGTCATCGCGCATCAGGGCCGTACCGCAGGCGGCGACACAGCAGCCGCATTCAATGCAGCGGTCAAGCTCGAAGATCTGATTGGCGAGTTCGTTGTCCATGCGCTCTTCCTGCGCGGCAGGATCGAAGGTCTTGTCAGTATGAATCCATGATTCTATGCGCTCCCATGCCGAACGGAACCATGTGCCGGTATCCACGGACAAGTCGCCCAGCAGTTTGAAGAAAGGCAGCGGCTGGAGGACAATGTGATCGGGCAGGTCCTTGGTCTGGGAACTGCATGCGAGGCCCGGACGCCCGTTGATGACCATGCCGCAGGAGCCGCAGATGCCGGCGCGGCAGCAGAAGTCAAACTTGAGGGTTGGGTCGCGGGTTTCGCGGAGCTGGGTCAGCGCAATGAACAGGGTCATACTGGGGGTTTCGTCCAGATAGAACGAGTCCATGTGTGGAGTGGAATCGGGATCCAGCGGATTATAGCGGAATATTTCAAGATGGAGTTTACGCATTGCTGCTCTCCTTCATGCCATGAGGATTGCCGAAGGGGCGAATTTTGTCCGCCGGAATATCGCCGGAGATTCGCTTGCCGCCGCCGTAACCGCGGTCTCCCGGCGGGATTTCAAAGTACGGGGTAGCGTCTTCGTAGGTCAGGGTGGGCAGGGTGTCCTTGGGATCTTTCCATGTGGCCAGCGTGCGGTTCAGCCAGTCGCGGTCGTTGCGCTCGGGGAAGTCCTCACGGGCATGGGCGCCGCGGCTTTCAGTACGCATCAAGGCGCCGTAGGCGGTGCACAGCGCCAGTTTGACCATGCCGCGCACACGCAGGGCCATGGACAGTTCGGGGCTGAAGCCCACCGTTTTGCCCTGCAGCCCGATATGCTCGGCGCGCTCCAGAATGGCCTGGAGTTTTTCGACACCGGCCTGCAGGTCGGTACCGTTGCGGAAGATGCCGACGTTTTCCATCATGACATCCTGCATGGCGTCGCGCACAGCGTAGCAATTTTCATTGCCCTTGCGGCAGTAGACGATGTCGTCGATGCGCTCCTGCACTTTGGCGGCCGTTTCTTTGAGCGCGGCTGTGGAGAAGGTCGCCCCTTCGTCACCCTGCAGAAATTCTACGACCTTCTGGCCGACAATGCGGCCGGCGACAACGGTTTCGGCCAGGGAATTGCCTCCCAGCCGGTTAAAGCCGTGCATATCCCAGCAGGCGGCTTCGCCGGCGGCGTACAATCCCGTGAGGCCATAGGCCGCGCCATCCTTGTTGGTGCGGATGCCGCCCATGCTGTAGTGATGGGTCGGGCGCACAGGGATAAGCTGGTGAATGGGATTGACCCCGAGGAAGTTGTTGCAGATATCGTACACTTCACGCAGGTTGGTGGTGATGTGTTTTTCACCGAGATGGCGGATATCCAGCCAGAGATGGTCGCCGTAAGGGCTCTTGACGCCGAGTCCTTTGCGCATGTGCTCGGTCATGCGGCGGGAAACGACGTCGCGGGAAGCCAGTTCGGCTTTTTCCGGCTCATAGTCGGGCATGAAGCGGTACTCGTTGACGTCAAGCAGCGTACCGCCGTCGCCGCGGCATCCTTCGGTGACCAGGATGTCGGTGGGGACGGTGCCGGTGGGATGGAACTGGATGGCTTCCATGTTGCCCATGGGGACGATACCAGTTTCCAGCGCGCAAATCTGACCGCCGCCGTCGCAGATGACGGCGTTGGTGGTCGCCTTGTAAATGCGTCCGTACCCGCCGGTGGCGATAAGGGTGGCGCGCGCAAAGTAGGCGCGCAGCTCGCCCGTGCGCAAATCGCGGGCGACGCAGCCCATGCAGCGCTGCCCATCGTGGATCAAGGCCTCGGCCTGCACGCGGTCGTGCATGGTAACGCCCAGCTGAACCAGGCGGTTGTCCAGAGTGAACAGCACGGCATGTCCGGTGCCGTCGGATGTGTAGCAGGTACGCCATTTAGCGGTGCCGCCGAAGGCACGGGAGTGGATGAGCCCTTCATTTTCCGTTTTTTCAACGGCGGTGAAGGGTTTTCCGCCTTTGTAATACGTATGCTCGCCGGGAACGACGCGGTTCCAGGGGCAGCCGTAAAAGGCCATTTCACGCATGGCGATGGGGGCGGTTTCGGCAAACAGGCGGGCGACTTCCTGATCGCAGCCCCAGTCAGAGCCTTTCACCGTGTCAGTGAAGTGAATATCGGGGCAGTCACCTTCACCCATGATGGAGTTGCCGAGAGCCGCCTGCATGCCCCCCTGTGCGGCGGATGAATGCGAACGCCGGGGCGGTACAAGCGTGAGACAGATGGTCGAGAAGCCCGCCTCAGCGGCGGAAACAGCGACACGCTCGCCGGCGAGGCCGGCGCCGATGCACAACAGATCAGACTGAAAAATTTGCATAATGTTCTTCCTCCCCTAGGCGCTGAGCAGCATGAAACGGCCAAGAGTCAGCAGGCCGATGAGGATGAAGATCCCCGTCATCACATATTCGTTGCGCTGCCAGAAGTGGCGGGACGCACGAGTGATGAAGCCGTATTTGACGCCAAGACGGTAGAAACCAATACCGAGATGCAGTTCGGCCATGGGCAACAGGACCAGGAAGAAGGGAAGCCAGCCTCCCTGGACGCGGGCCGCGCTTTTTTCAGCGGAGATTGGCAGGGTGGAAAGCACCACGTAGACATGGATGCTTACCATCACGAGAATGACGATGGCAGTCACGACCTGCACAACCCACAGCCATGTGTCCCTGTGTTTCATGGATTTTGCATGTTTCCAGAATGTCATGAACTCACCGGCGCGGAAGGGCATTTTCCTGGCGGCGATAAGGAAGTGGTAAACCATGAGCAGCAGCACGATGGGACCACCGATTTGCGCCATGAACGTAGCCTCGAAGAACCATGCGAGCCAGTTCATGAGTTTTGGACTGATGATTACGCTGGAAACCAACAGAACGTGAGCCCAGAGGAAGAGGATCAGCAAAACGCCTGTCACGGCCTGAATGAAATCCAGCCGTGAAGGAGAAACGCTTGGCGCGTTTCTTGTGTTCTGTGCTAGGGAGGCTTGCGTCATTTTTTTGCTCCTGTTTAAGTTCCGCACAAGAGGCCCTGCAAGGTCGGTATCCCTGAGGGTGCGTCTGCCAGGTCCGCCGTGAAGCGGTTCTGGCAGACTGCGCCACGTACTGTTTCGCCGCGTCATCCCCCCAGCCGCGGCGAGTGAAGTTGGATATGGGACCGTCAGAGAAGGCGCACCGCCACTAGATTTCGGCGTACGGTTTCATGCCTTCTTTATACTGGTCGCCGCCGTAACAGTCCGCCACTACAGTGGCCGGGAAATCCTCAACATCCATGGCGGCCAGGGCTTCAGGGCCAAGATCGCCATAGGCGATGACCGTATAACTTTTGATCCGTTGGGCAAGCAGCGCCCCAGCTCCGCCGGTGGAGGCAAAGTAGACGGCGGTATTTTTTTTGATGGAGTCCATGACAGCCTGTGAGCGGTTGCCTTTGGCGATCATGCCAGTCAGGCCAAGGTCCAGAAGCCTGGGAGTATAGGCGTCCATGCGTCCCGCGGTGGTGGGGCCGGCCGAGCCGATGGGGCGGCCTGGCTTCGCAGGGGCGGGGCCAACGTAATAAATAATCTGGTTTTCGAGATCGACAGGCAGCTTTTCGCCCCGGTCGAGAGCTTCAATCATCAGTTTATGGGCGGCGTCGCGTGCGGCGTAAATGGTGCCGGAAATAAGCACCCGGTCGCCTATGCGCAGTTCTTTGACTTTTTCTTTGGTCAAAGGCGTGGTGATACGGATAGGTTCGGACATAGCGGCCTCCTTGCCCGGCTACAGGGCGATTTCCGCGTGGCGTGCGGCGTTGCAGTTAATGTTGATCGCCACGGGAAGGCAGGCGATATGGGTTGACGTGAATTCCACGTTAACCTTGAACGCCGTAGTACGCCCGCCAAGTCCCTGCGGGCCGGTGCCAATTTTGTTGACCAGTTCGAGAAGTTCGTCTTCAAGGGCGGCATAGCGCGGATCGGGATTTTTGCTGCTGACATCGCGGGCGCAGGCCTTTTTGGCGCAAAGGCAGGCCATTTCCATATTGCCGCCGATGCCCACCCCAATGACCATGGGAGGACAGGGGGAAGAGCCCGCGTGTTTGATGGTCTCGACGACAGCCTTTTTGACGCCCTCGATGCCGTCGGCCGGCACCAGCATATACAGGGCCCCCTTGTTTTCGCTGCCGGCGCCTTTGGGCGCAACCTTGATATGCAGCTTGTCGCCCGGCACGATGCGGACATGCAGAATGGCGGGGGTATTGTCCTTGGTATTCCTGCGTTCGAACAAAGGTTCAGCCACGGAGGATTTGCGCAGGTATCCTTCGGTGTACCCCTTGGCTACGCCCGTGTTCACGGCGTCTTCGAAACCGCCGCCTATGATGTGGACATCCTGTCCGACTTCCGCGAAAACCACCAGAAGGCCCGTATCCTGACACATGGGCGAGCGGTCTTGCGCGGCGATTTCAGCGTTTTCCACCAGCTGGCAAAGAACGTCGCGTCCTACCGGCGAGGGTTCGGTTTTGGCTTTTTCACGCAGGAGGGTGAAAAAATCTTCCGGCAGACAACAGTTGGCCTCAATGGCCAGTTTGGCCACTGCATCCCTGATTTGATCAACATGGATTTCTCGCATAGGACCTCCTTGGCTGGGGCAGGCTGTGTGTCGCACACACCGTAAAAACCGGTATGCGGGTAAAGGGAGGGGGGATTTTTGTGTTGCTATATCCTTTATTAGCGCAATATTATTACTATTGCAAGCCCCGTATGGAGAACAGGTTAGTAAAAAAGAATAACGGAACTAGCTTGTTGCCCATAAAAAAGCCCCAGTCATCCCGGGGCTTTTCCATAATCAGCGCGGCATATCAGTAACGCGGAGGACGCGGCGCACGAGGCTTCGCTTCGTTCACACGCAGAGTGCGGCCACCGAAATTGGAGCCGTCTAGCGCTTCAATCGCAGCGGTCGCGCCGGGATCTTCCATTTCAACGAAACCAAAACCGCGGGCGCGGCCAGTTTCGCGGTCGCTTACCAATTTCACCGAGGATACCGGGCCGTATTCAGCAAAAAGACTCTGAATCTGTTCTTCGGTAGCAGCCCAGGGAAGATTCCCAACATAAATAGACTTGGCCATGAAACATTCCTCTCAAAAAGAAAACCCCATTCCCACGTCGTCCTTTTGCACAAAACATTTGTCCAAGACGCGGTTCCTCAAAACCCACAATGCACTTCTGAAAAATAAATGTCAATGGGGGGACGGGTTTTTATTCTGAAAAAGAACAACATAGCATAATTTGTTCAAAAAAATGCAAATTGCAGGCAGTTGATTGCATGCGGATGTGTGTGTTTTCTTCTCTTTGGGGAGAGGCTTGCCCTGCAAGTGCTTTTGGCATTACATGACAACGGAAATATCCATGTGCGTCCGGAATGGGGACAGGATGAAACTTTGGAGGGTGCGTATGCCGTCATGGCGTATTTTGTATCGCCTGTTGCTGGCAGTGTTTTTTCTTTTTGGTGCCGAAGTATGGACAAGCACGTTCGATGTGGCCGGCTGTGCCGCCGCAGGCCTCCCCGCGCCCGCGCAGGCCGAGCTCCGTCAGGCGGCTTCGGCCATCCCGGGGACAGATGATTCCTCTTCTCCCGCCGCGCGTAATCCGGCTGCGACAAAAGACGGAAAGGGCGCCTCGCAGGCGTCGGCTCCGGGGGCCCGCAAAGGCAGCCCCGCTGCTCCCCGCCTGTTTGACGGCGTTCCTGCCGGCGATGATGTTTTTCGTGTCCTTGTGCCTCGCGCAGTGGAAGAAGGAAGCATACTGGCCATCCGTTTTGAACGGGTATTGCCCGGTCCTCTGAGCGTCACCTGGGCAAACAGCCGGATATCTCTTGAAAAACCGCGTTCCGGCGGCATACTGCTTCTCCCCGCTCCATTGGAGAGTGGTAAAAAACCTCTCACGCTTTCTCTCCGCGCTGGCGGCAGACAGCTTTCCATTCCTGTCAACGTGCTGCCCGTGCGCTGGCCGGAGCAGCGGCTTTCCGTCGCTTCCAACTATGTCACGCCACCTCCGGAACTGCTTGCCCGTATCAAACAGGAACGCGCGCGCACCCGTGAAGCTCTCGCCAAACTCTCTTCTTCACCTCTCGGTGGCTCGCCTTTTGTCCGTCCGGTGGCGGGAGGCGTCAGCAGTGTCTTCGGCGGCAAGCGTATGTTCAACGGCAAACCGCGTTCCCGGCATTCCGGCGTGGACTTGCGCGCCGCGGAAGGCACTCCCGTGTTTGCAGCCGCGTCCGGCAGGGTGCTCCTCGCCGAGGAACAGTATTTTTCTGGCAATGTGATCTGGCTCGATCACGGACAGGGATTGGCCACGATGTATTGCCATCTCTCGCAGATTGATGTTCAGCCTGGCGATGTTATCCAGAGCGGCCAGCGTATCGGGCTTTCTGGCAGCACCGGCCGCGTTACGGGGCCGCATCTGCATTTTACCGTACGGCTCTGGGGCAAGCTGGTTAATCCTCTGGCGCTTATACTGCTCCCCGCGCCGCGCTAGGGCCGGGAAGCGTTCATTGCGCCGTTCCGCGTCAGCGCGGACAGCCAGTCCCGAATGCTTTCCGGTTCACGGAATTTTTCCGTGAGTCAGTCCCGGAGTTCGTCCGTCACAGGAAAAAACGGACTTGCTGAAGCAGGAGAGACAGCAAAAGCCCCGCAATTTTTTGCGGGGCTTTTGCGCTGGGTGAGGCAACGCCGGAGAAGGGAGGAACAGGGGCCTCCGGCGCTGCGGAAAGAGGCTTTGCCGGGTACAGGTACCCGGCAGAGAAGAGTTATTTCACTTCAGTGTAGTCGGCGTCGACCACATCATCGCCGTCAGCTTTGTGATTCTGCTGGGCGCCAGCCTGCTGTCCGGGCTGCGGACCGGCCTGATGGCCCTGCTGTTGACCTGCGCCAGCCTGTTTGTAGAGCTGTTCGGCAAGGGCGTGCGAGGCCTTGGACAAGGCGTCGGTGGCATCTTTGATTGCCTTGACGTCTTCCTTGTTCATAACGTCTTTAAGGGCGGACATCTTCGCTTCAATATCGGCGCGTACCTTGGCATCAACCTTGTCCCCGAGATCCTTGAGGGATTTCTCGGTACCGTAGATGAGGCTGTCGGCCTGGTTGCGGGCTTCGATGAGTTCCTGCTTGGCCTTGTCGTCAGCGGCGTGCGCTTCGGCCTCTTTCATGAGGCGGTCAATATCCTCTTTTGAAAGACCGGAGGAAGCGGTGATCTGGATGGACTGTTCCTTGCCGGTGCCAAGATCCTTGGCGGAAACGTTCACGATGCCGTTGGCGTCGATATTGAAGGTCACTTCAATCTGGGGAACGCCGCGGGGGGCGGGCAGAATGCCGGCAAGATCGAAGCGGGCAAGAGTCATGTTGTCAGCGGCCATAGGCCGTTCGCCCTGAAGCACGTGGATGGACACGGACGGCTGGTTGTCCGAAGCCGTGGTGAAGGTCTGGCTCTTGCGGGTCGGGATGGTGGTGTTGCGATCGATCAGCTTGGTGAACACTCCGCCCATAGTTTCGATGCCGAGAGAGAGCGGAGTTACGTCGAGCAGCAGCACGTCCTTGACGTCTCCTTTGAGAATCCCCCCCTGAATGGCAGCGCCCATGGCGACAACTTCGTCGGGGTTGACCGAGCGGTTGGGGTCCTTGCCAAAGAATTCGGCGACCTTTTTCTGGACAAGAGGCATGCGGGTCATGCCGCCAACCAGCAGCACTTCGTCAATTTCCGAAGCCTTGAGGCCGGCGTCGGCGAGCGCTTTCTCGCAGGGGCCTATGGTTTTTTCGACCAGATCCATGACCATCTGTTCCAGCTTGGCGCGGCTGAGCTTCATCATGAGATGCTTGGGGCCGGAAGCGTCGGCGGTGATGAAGGGCAGGTTGATTTCTGACTCCATGGAAGTGGAGAGGTCCTTTTTGGCCGCTTCGGCAGCATCTTTCAGGCGTTGCAGCGCCATGCTGTCCTTAGACAGGTCCACACCCTGTTCCTTTTTGAATTCATCGACCAGGTAGTTGATGATGCGCTGGTCGAAGTCTTCGCCGCCGAGGAAGGTATCGCCGTTGGTGGCGCGCACTTCCACGACGTTGTCGCCCACTTCGAGGATGGACACGTCGAAGGTGCCGCCGCCAAGGTCGAACACGACGATCTTTTCGTTGACTTTTTTATCAAAACCGTATGCCAGCGAGGCCGCGGTAGGCTCGTTGATGATACGCTTGACTTCAAGTCCGGCGATGCGGCCGGCGTCTTTTGTGGCCTGGCGCTGGGCATCGTTAAAATAGGCAGGGACGGTGATGACCGCTTCAGAAACGGTTTCACCGAGGTAGGCTTCCGCGTCGGATTTCAGTTTCGCCAGAATGATCGCGGAAATTTCCTGCGGGCTGTAGTCGCGGTTATCAATGTGCACCATGGCGTCGCCGTTGGAGGCCGCAACGATGCTGTAAGGAGCATGGTTTTCCCACTGAAGGACTTCCGGCGTGTCCGCGCGTCTGCCCATAAGGCGTTTGACGGCGAAAACCGTGCGTTTCGCATTGGTCACAGCCTGGCGCTTGGCGTTTTCGCCGACGAGCCGTTCCTTGTCGGTGAAGGCGACGACGGAAGGCGTAGTGCGTCCCCCGTTGGGATTGGTAATGCACTTGGGGTCCTTGCCTTCCATCACGTAAACACAACTGTTGGTTGTGCCGAGGTCGATTCCGATAATTTTACCCATAAATTTGTTCCTCCCGAAAAGTGCAGCGGGATTTACCCGCCATTCTTTGCTAGAGGAGAAATAAGACAGGGTTGGCTCACGTCTAGGGGGGGATTTGAATTTTTTTGTCATTGCGGAAGCGCGCTTGTTAGGTTATGAACAAACACATCTATGGCGGATGGCGCTGCGAGGGAGCGGCGTCTGTGGACTGGCGGGATCTGACTCGTTTTGTCTGGAACACTAATCCGTATTTTTTCAGGAGGATACGGTCATGCCTACGCGGTTGGAACACGATTTCCTTGGCGAGATGGAGATTCCCGCCGATACTTATTACGGAATTCAGACGCTGAGAGCCATTGAAAATTTTAAGATCTCCGGACAGTCCATCTCTACCGTGCCGGAAATGATCCAGGCGCTGGCCTGCGTGAAAAAAGCCGCCGCCATAGCCAATATGCAGATAGGCGTGCTCCCGGAAAACATTGGAAAGGCCATCTGCAAGGCCGCTGACGAAATCATTGCCGGCAAGTTCCATGATCAGTTCCCGGTAGACTGCATTCAGGGCGGGGCCGGCACCTCCACCAACATGAACGCCAACGAGGTTATCGCCAACCGCGCCCTTGAAATCATGGGACACAACAAGGGCGAGTATCAATATTGCCACCCCAATAACCATGTGAATTGCTCGCAATCCACAAACGATGCCTACCCCACGGCCTTCCGCATTGCCCTGTATACCAAGCTGACCGCCCTCATGGATGATATCCGCTACCTCCAGCAGGGCTTTGCCGAGAAAGGGAAGGAATTCGCTTCAGTTGTGAAGATGGGCCGTACCCAGCTGCAGGATGCCGTGCCCATGACCCTTGGCATGGAATTTACAGGGTATGCCGTGACGCTGGGCGAAGAAGTGAACCGCCTGGATGAAGCCCGCAAACTGCTGCTTGAAGTCAATATGGGCGCGACGGCTATCGGCACGGGCATTTGCTCGCCTTCGGGCTATTCCGCGCTGGTCATCAAGGCTCTGGCTGATATTACGGGATTCCCCATCGTAGGCGCGCCCAATCTTATTGAAGCGACCTGGGACACGGGCGCCTATGTGCAGATTTCCGGCGTCCTCAAGCGCTGCGCCACCAAAGTTTCCAAGATCTGCAACGACCTGCGGCTGCTTTCTTCCGGACCGCGCACGGGGCTTAATGAAATCAACCTGCCGCGTCTCCAGCCCGGTTCATCCATCATGCCCGGCAAGGTCAATCCGGTTATGCCCGAAGTGGTCAACCAGGTTTGTTTCGATATTATCGGCAAGGACGTTACGGTATCCATCGCGGCTGAAGCCGGTCAGCTTGAGCTGAACGTCATGGAGCCCATCATCGCGTTCTGCCTGTTCACGGGGGTGGAGCGCCTGGGACGCGGTGCGCGCGCATTGCAGGACCGCTGCGTCAAGGGCATCACCGCGAACAGCGACCATTGCCGCGCTATGGTGGAAAACAGCATCGGTATTGTCACCGCCCTCAATCCTTATATCGGGTATGAAGCCTCCGCTTCCATCGCCAAGGAAGCGCTGGAAACAGGCGGTTCGGTATGCGATTTGGTGCTCAAGCGCAAACTGCTGACCAAGGAAAAAATGGACGAAATCCTTTCGCCTGAAAACATGCTGCATCCCGGATTTCGTGCTAATTAACCGTTTTTTGGCGAGTGCGGCTGAAGCCTATTTTCGTGAAGGGCTGTTTTGTTTTTGACTTTTTGCCTGCCCATGCCGTGAAAGCCGCATGGGCAGTTTTTTATTGGATGGAAGAGGCGCGCTCCCGTGATTTGGCATCCGCCGCGGCAGAAGGTGAAGGAAGCCGTGGCGCGCCTCTTGCGTGAAACGTCATTCACCGCTATGACAAACGGCATGGCTAAACCACCCGTTGACGATATGCCTTCCCTTGAGCAGGCCAGGAGCGTTTTTGCTCCGGCGCTGGGAGAGCGGCTGCAGACTGCGCGCAGGACATTGGAACGTCTTGGCGCGCATGCTCCGCAGGTACTTATTTTTGAGGGAGGGGATGAATCCGAGCGCGCCGCTTTGGCGCTGTGGGAAGCGGCATTGCTGAATTGTCCGCACGCAGAGGGAGGAGAGCCCTGCCTTGCCTGTCCGGTCTGCCTCCAAGTCGGCGCGGGGTTACATCAGAATCTCATTGTTCTGGACGGCCGGAAAGGGCATATCCCCATCGCTTCCGTGCGCGCGCTGCGCGCGAGCCTTGGCGAAGCTCCTCACGGCAGCGGGCACAGGGCCGTTGTGTTTATGGAAGCACAGTTCCTTGGGATGGAAGCGGCCAACGCTCTTTTGAAATCCATGGAAGAACCAAAGCCGGGGACGGTTTTTCTGCTGCTTGCGCCGCAGCGTGAGCGGCTTTTGCCGACGCTGGTTTCGCGCGGATGGGTCATGACGCTGCCCTGGCCTGAACTTGTCAGGGAGGATAGTGCGCTGCGTGAATGGACGGAAGCGCTGCGCATGTTTTTATCCGATGGACGCGGCTGGTTTGGCCGTACGTCCGTCAAGGGGGCTGTCGACGCGCCGCTGGCCCGCCGTGTACTTCTTGCTGTCCAGAAGTCGCTGGCGGCCGCCATGCGTGCGCCATACGGCGCCTCTCTGGCGGGGCCGGACGCTGTGTTGGCGCAGCTGCCTGAAGCAGGGCGCGCTTATGTGGCTGAAGTGTTGGCTCAGTGTCAGGATTCCCTTGACGCTATGGTGAACCCGGCGCTTGTGCTGGACTGGATGGCCGTGCGGCTTTATCTGGCTGTTCGCACGGTCCGGAGGTGAAATGACGAACATCCCGCGCCTGGTGATTTCCGGCACGGCCGGCAGCAGCGGGAAAACGCTGCTTGCTCTGGGCATTATACGTGCGCTTTCCCGTCGTGGGCTTGTTGTAGCGCCTTTCAAAAAAGGCCCGGACTATATTGACGCGGCCTGGCTCGGGTTGGCGGCTGGCCGCGCCTGTGTCAATCTGGACCCTTTCTTTTCCGATGAAAGGCAGTTGCTTGCCTTGTTCGCCGAAGGTTCGGAGAACGCTGATGTGGCGATTATCGAAGGAAACCGGGGACTGTACGACGGACGTGACGCCGTGGGAACCTGCTCTACCGCGGCCCTTGCCCGGCTGCTGGATGCACCGGTGCTGCTTTCTCTCAATTGTACCAAGATGACCCGCACCGCCGCTGCGGTGGTAGCCGGTATCGCGTCATTTGAGCCAGTCCGTATTGCCGGCGTGGTCCTTTCGCAGGTTCATGGTGCGCGGCATGAAGCCGTGGTACGTGAAAGCATCAGCCATTACACGGAGATTCCCATATTTGGCGCACTTGCCCGTCTGCGGCCTAATCCGCTCCCTGAACGCCATATGGGACTGGCTGCCGCTGACAGTGCGGCTGGCAGCGGTCTGGAGCTTTTGGCGGACACGGTGGAGCGAAACGTTGATCTGGATGCCGTTTTATCTGCCGCCCGGAAAAGTTCTCCGCTGTGCGTTTTTTCTCTCTGGGATGCCCCGCGTCCGGCGATTTCCGCGAACTCTCCCTGCATTGGCTATGTTGAAGATGAGGCATTGTGGTTTTATTATCCGGAAAATATTGAGGCGCTGCGCCGCGCCGGGGCTGAACCTGTGCGCCTCAGTCTGTTTGATGCCGCGCCATGGCCGGAAATTGACGGATTGTACCTTGGCGGCGGCTTTCCGGAACTGCTGGCTGAACGTGTCAGCACATCTCCCAAACTGGCCGTCCTGCGGCAGTTGTCCGAGGCCGGCATGCCTGTCTATGCCGAATGCGGCGGTTTCATGATTTTGTGCGAGTCCATTGTCATCGACGGCAAGGTATGGCCAATGGCCGGCATCTTCCCCGCGCAGGCGGAATTTTGCAGAACTCCCCAGGGGCTTGGGTATGTAGAAGCGCGGGGAGTGCGCGAAAGTCCCTTCCATCCTGCGGGAGTCACCTTGCGGGGGCATGAGTTTCACTATTCACGTTGCCGCCTGACCGGCGAGGTGACGGCCACACTTGAGCTCTCCACTGGTACCGGCATGGGACAAAAAGAGAAGGGCGCCTGCGACGGCATTCTTGTGCGCAACACGTTCGCGTCCTACATGCACCTTTTCGCTCCTTCTGTTCCCCATTGGGCAAAGCGGTTTGCTGCTGCCTGCGGAGCTTTCCGGCAGAAGGGCTAGAGCAGAGGCAGACGTTTGGGGGACACACAAGGCGTGTGTCCCTCAAACGCATTTCTGCTCAATCCTATGGCATGCCGGCAAAACTTTTTACGCAGCCTTCTTTCTTGCTATTCTGACCAGCTCCATGAAGAATGGGGAGAAGATGCCGATGATGCAGAGAGCGATGAGCACCCAGCAGATGGTGGACGAAAACAGTATGGAAGGGTCTCCATCGGTGATCATAAGAGAGCGCCGCAGTCCTTTTTCCCCTATTGGACCAAGAATAAGCCCAAGCACGATAGCGGCGTTGTTCAGATCGAACTTCCGTGAAAGATAGCCGAGCACGCCGAAAAGAAGCATGATGACCACTTCAACAAAATTATTGTGGATGGCGTAAGAGCCAACTACGCACAGAATAAACACCGATGGGATAAGAATGGCATCGGAAAGGCGTGATATCTGCGCAAACCCCTTGCAGCCCAAAAGCCCGATGCCCAGCATAAAGAACTGCACCAGCACGAAGCCCGCGAAGAACGTGTAGGTCATGCCCGCGTACGTAGTGAACAGCTCCGGTCCTGGCTGAAGCCCTTGGATAATGAGCCCGCCCATAAGCACGGCAGTCACGGATTCTCCGGGAATACCCAATGTTAGCGTCGGGATTAGCGAGCCGCCGGTAACGGCATTGTTCGCGGCCTCAGAGCCGGCGACCCCTTCAATGGAGCCTTTGCCAAATTCTTCCTTATGCCTGGAAAAACGCCGCGCCTCGTTATAGCCTATAAAGCAGGCGATGGACGCCCCGGCTCCGGGCAGGATACCCACAATATTGCCGATAAGCCATGAACGGATAATAGGCGGGGTGATGCGTTTGAGCTCGCTTCCGGATATGCCGAGTTTGTCTTTAAACGTCGTGGCTCTGGCGCGCTGGGCAATCTTTTTTTCCGCCAGAATGAGTACCTGTGACATGGAAAACAGGCCAATAAGCGCGCATGTGGTATTGATGCCGTTGTACAGGGCATCTTGTCCGAACATGAACCGCTGGACGCCTTCCATGGGATCCATGCCAATGGTGGAAAGCAGCAGGCCAAGCAGGCCCGACATAAGCCCTTTGATCATGGATTTGGAAGAAACGCCGGCAATAATGGTCAGCCCGAACAGAGAAAGCCAGAAGTATTCCGGACTCTTGAACTTCATCGCCAGCTGGGCCAGAGCGGGCGAGAAGAAATACAGGGAAATACAGCTCAAAAGCCCGCCGCAGAAAGAGGCGAAGCAGGCCACGGAAAGCGCCTTGGCCGCCTGTCCCTTCAGAGTCAGCTGATAGCCTTCGATGGCCGTGGCCGCGGAGGCTGGCGTGCCGGGGGTGTGAATGAGAATGGCGGAAATAGAGCCGCCAAAGATAGCGCCGCAGTAAATGCCGCCGAGCACGATAAGTCCGGTGGCAGGGGCCATGCCGAATGTCACGGGAAGCAGCAGGGCAACGCCCATGGCCGCGGAAAGTCCGGGCAGACAGCCAATGGTCACGCCAATGGTCGTGGAAACAAGCATGGCGAAAAGGTTGACAAGGCTGAGCGCGTTAGCAAAACCTGCGCCCATCATCCCCAGTGTCTCAAGCATATCCTGCCTCCTTTACTTGAACAATAGTCCCACAGGAAGCGGAACCTTGAGAAAAAGCGTGAATACGGCGTAGATAATGCCCAGCATGACACATGAAGTGATGGCAATATGCAGCTTGGGTACACGCAGATACAGCATGGCAGCCACCATATACAGGATTGTTGAAATATAGAAGCCTGCAAGCCACAGCAGGAACATGTACAGAATGCCCAGGGCGGCGGAACCGAAGAACTGTCTTGGCTGGAATGCGCCGAACGCCTGGCCGATGTCATCTTCCATTGTTTTTTCTTTATGGTAGATGAGCACAGCCTTGCCAATATAAAGCGTGTTCAAAAAAAAGAGCCCGGCGATGAGGCAGAGGGGATACGTCTGGGCCGCTTCGGGCAAACGGATGGTCATAACAAAAAAAAGCAGGCAGACTGCATAAATAACAGTCACTACGCTGATATCAGATCGCTTCATCCCTCTCTCCGGATGGATGGAAAGGAAGGGGACAGCCCCTTCCTTTCACAAACAGCTTACTTGTAAAGATTGGAAACCACTTCGCTGCAGAAGACTTCCTGGGCCTTGATAAGTTCGCCGAGCTTCACATTATCCATAAAGTCCATGCTCAGGCCGCCCTTGGCATGCATTTCCACCGTGGCGGGATCTTCCATGGTCTTGCGGAAAGCATCCACGTAGAAATCAATGACTTCCTTCGGCGTTCCGGCAGGAGCCACGAGAGCGCGGGCAGATCCGTACCATTCAGGATAGTAGCCGAGTTCGCCAAGAGTAGGCACATCTGGCAGCTCTGCAACGCGCTCTTTGGAGAACACGCCGAGAACACGCAGTTCCGGATTATCGCCTTTGACCAGCTTGGCCACATCAGCCACCTTGGCACAGGAGAAATGCACTTCGCCCTGACGCAGGGCAAGAAGCTGGTCAGCGGTGCCGCCGTAGGGGATGGCCTTGTATTTGAAATCAGCAGAGGTGGCGAGAAGCTGAGCCGCCGTATGGTTGGAAGCCTGGACGCCGTTGGTCGAGCAACGATACTTGCCCGGATTGGCCTTGCAGTCATCCACAAGTTCCTTCAGGGTTTTCCACTTGCTGTCACCCTTGACCACAACCACGCCGGTCTCGGTAAGATGGTTGCAGATGGGCACGACGTCGGAAGTCTTGAAAGTGGAGCCCTGAGCTGTGGCAAGAGTGGTAAAGGTCGGCAGATTGATAAAACCTATGGTCTGCCCGTTTGGCTTTGACTTCACCAGCTCGGTCCAGCCAATCTTGCCGTCGCCGCCGGGGAGATTGTTGATGACAAGCGTTTTGCCTACGTACTTCTGCGCCTGGGCGGCGAGCAGCCGGGCGCCGGTATCCGTGCCGGACCCTGCTTTGTAAGCGACAATGACTGTGACATCACCTTCAGGCTGCCAGGCCTGAGCGGAAGCAGGCAGCGCCAGCAGAGCGGCAAACAGCAATGAACATACTTTTTTCATTTTTTTCTCCTTGAATTGAGGTTCCGGCAAAGGCAAAGCCCGTGCCGGTCTGACCGGATGTTAAAATTTGAACATGTGATTTAAAGGAATAGCGAAGCGCTTGCCAAATTGTCAATATTACTGAAGCAAAGCAAGCGCCTGAAACAAAAAAAGCCGGTCTGGCCCGTGCTCTTTTCTTTGGTTTTTTATTCAGCTCAGCATGGTATCGAGGAGCATCATGACGACAAAGCCGATGATGCAGCCGATAGTGGCGGCGTCGCCGTGGCCGGAGGATTGGGATTCAGGGATGACGTCTTCAACAATAACAAAGATCATGGCACCGGCGGCAAAACCCAGCACTACGGGAAGAATGGGCTGGGCAACGGCGACGAACACGGCGCCCAGAACGGCGGCCACCGGTTCTACCATGCCTGAAAGCTGGCCGATGAAGAACGCGCGGGCCTTGGAGTACCCTTCGCCAAGAAGCGGCAGAGAAACAGCCATGCCCTCGGGCAGGTTCTGCAGCCCGATGCCAGCCATCAGGGCCAGAGCGTCGTTCAGACTGACGGGAGAGCCGGACACCTGTGCGGCCCCCATCCCTACGCCGACGGCAAGCCCTTCGGGGAAGTTGTGCAGCGTGATGGCAAAAATCAGAAGAAAACTTTTGGGCAACGCGGTGCTTATGCCTTCTCGTCCCCCGGTGCCGTGGTGAAGGTGAGGCGTTACCCAGTCGATGACGCGCAGCAGCGCGGCGCCGCCCAGAAAACCGAGAGCCGCGGGAAAGGCGGCCATTTTGCCCAGATGGCCGGAAGATACAATGGCAGGTTCAAGCAGCGACCAGAACGAGGCCGCGAGCATGATTCCGGCGGCAAACCCCAGCATGGAATCCAGCACCGCCCGTGAAAAGGGCTTGCGTCCCATGTACACAACCGCGGCTCCAAGAGAAGTGAAGCCCCAGGTGAACATCCCCGCCAGAAGTGCCAGCAGCTCAGGTCGTTCCATCCATCCAGCCATGCGCGGCCCTCCTTTTTCCACGGGTGAATATTCCACAGCGGGGCCGCAGGCGCAACAGTTTTAACCTTGCCCTCTGCGGTCAGGGTTTTGGATGGGTGAAAAAATCAGCGGTCCGATGGGACGAGGCGAAACAATCCGCGTTGCGGGAGCCACTGTTTTTCAGGGACAACGCGGGTGTTTGAGGCGTTCTTGACGTGAAGGCTTCTGAGGGCTACACAGATGCCATTACCCTTGGATCTTTTCTCATTCGGAGAACATCCGGGAACAAGCCTTTATTTTTTTCAAGGAGTCTCACATGTTCAAATGCATTCCTGTTGCGCTTCTGACACTGCTTCTTGCCGCCACGCCCGCTTTTGCCGGTGGAATAGGCGTCTTCAATTCCCAGAGCATCATGGCTCAGAGCGAGCCCTCCAAAGCCGCTCAGAAGGAACTTCAGTCCCGTTTCGGTTCTGAAGGAACCCGCATTGAAAATCAGCTCCGCGATATCCAGAAACAGGGCCAGTCGTTCCAGTCGCAGGCCGCCGCCATGTCCCAGAAGGCCCGCGAGGAAAAGCAGGTTGATTTGATGCGCCGCGGCCGTGAGCTGGAGGAGAAACGCCGGTCTTTCGCCGTGGAAGTGGACAAGGCCAGAAGCGCTATGAGCCAGGTGATGTTCAAGCTGGTGCTGGATGCTTCGGCGAATGTCGCCAAGAAAAGGAACCTGGATCTGATTCTTGACGCCAATACCGGCTCCATTACGTATGCGGCGGATTCCCTTGACGTCTCCAAGGACCTGCTGGATGAAGTCAACAGGCTTTGGAAGGGGATGGGCAGCAAATTCCCCGCCCCTGAAAAGGCCCAGCAGAAATCCTCAAAAGGGAAAAAATAATGGCAGCACGCAGGCTTTCCTCCATTGCCGCATCGCTGGGGCTGACTGTCCGTGGCAGCGGCGATCCGGAGATTGTCGGCGTCAATACTCTTGAGGCGGCAGGTCCGGATGAGATCAGTTTCCTGGCGAATCCCAAGTACCTGCCCCTGCTTCAAAGTACCCGCGCCGGCGCTGTTATCGTCAGCTCTGAACATGCGGATGAGGTACCGCTGGCGCTGATTTCGGAGATGCCGTATCAGGATTTCGGGCGGGTTCTTTCGCTGTTTGCCGTGCGTCAGGGCAGCTTTTCCGGTATCAGCGGCCAGGCTTCCGTTCATCCTGAAGCACAGCTCGGCCGTGACGTTACGATATATCCCTTTGTTTTTGTCGGGCCACGCGTGGTTATTGGCGATGGGGTGACGCTGTATCCTGGCGTGTATGTCGGCGAAGACAGCGTCATAGGCGCGCGTTGTATTCTCTATCCCAACGCCGTTCTCATGGCCGGTACAGTGGTTGGCGAGGATTGCATCATTCACCCCGGCGCCGTGCTTGGCGCCGATGGTTTTGGTTTTTCGCGCACCCCCGCCGGGATTATGAAAATTCCCCAGACCGGCACGGTTTTTATTGGCGACCGTGTGGAAATCGGTGCCAATACAACCATCGACCGCGCCGTGCTGGCAAAGACCTCCGTGGGAGATGACACCAAGATCGACAACCTTGTCCAGCTCGGCCATAATGTGGTTGTGGGCCGCGATACTTTCCTTGTGTCGCAGGTGGGGATTGCGGGATCTACAAAAATTGGCGACGGCTGTACCCTGGCCGGCCAGGTGGGGGTAGCTGGTCATCTGAAGATCGGCGATAACGTGACGCTTGGCCCCAAGTCCGGTGTGGCTCATGATATTCCTTCAGGAAAAATCATGGGCGGAGCCCCCGCCGTGCCTCAGGGAACCTTCATGCGTACTGTGGCGCTGATGCCGCGTTTCCCGGAATTGTTCAAGCGGCTCTCGCGCCTGGAAAAAATCATCGAAAAGCTGACCGGAGAAACCCCCGAATAAGGCACGTAAGCCTTCCAGCGTTTCCCGCGGATTGTCTTCCCGCGTGCCTCGAAACAGAAGCCATAAGGATTTCCCATGAGCAGCAGTCCTCTTGTTGATTTGGATATTCGTGCCATCATGGAGCTTTTGCCGCACCGTTACCCTTTCCTGCTGGTGGACAGGGTGATCGAAGTGGTGCCGGATGTCTCTATCAGGGCGTATAAGAATGTGACCTTCAATGAACATTTTTTTCAGGGGCATTTCCCTGGCCTGCCGGTTATGCCCGGCGTCCTGATCATTGAAGCCATGGCCCAGGCCGGAGGCCTGATGGTCCTCTGCGGCGACAGCATTCCGCCGGAGGACCGTTCACGCAAGCTCTTTCTGTTTACCGGGATTGAAGATGTGCGTTTCCGCAAACCGGTCTATCCCGGCGACCGGCTGGATCTGGAATGCAAGTTGATCAGGCACAAAATGAAGTTGTGGAAAATGGAAGGCCACGCCTATGTTGACGGGAAGCTGGCCGCTCAGGCACTGCTTACCGCGGCCATCAGCGACAGGGGGGACATGTAGTGGGCATTCATCCGACCGCCCTTGTTGCCCCCACCGCCGAGCTGGGAGCCGATGTTTCCATCGGGCCGTATGCCATCATCGAAGACCATGTGTACATCGGTGATGGCAGCGTCATTGATGCGCATGCCGTTGTCAGGGAATATACCCGCATGGGCGCGCGCAATCATGTCCATCCTCATGCTGTTGTTGGCGGTGTCCCGCAGGATCTGAAATTCCAGGGCGAAGAAAGCTGGCTCGTTATTGGCGATAACAACTCTATCCGCGAATTTTCCACCTCGCACCGGGGAACCAACGCGGGCAACGGCGAAACCCGCATCGGGAACAACAATCTGTTCATGGCGTATACCCACGTGGCGCACGATTGCATTTTGGGCAACGGTATCGTCATGTCCAACGCCGCTTCTCTGGCTGGCCATGTCATTGTGGGTGACAACGTCATTATTGCCGGCATGAGCGGCATCCACCAGTTTGTGCGCGTGGGAGCGCATGCCTTTGTGGGCGGTATGACAGGGGTCGCTCAGGATGTCCCCCCCTGGATGCTGGCTTCCGGACCGCGCGCGGTTGTACACGGGCCAAACCTCGTGGGCCTGCGCCGCGCCGGCGCCGCTCACGAAACGGTGACCGCACTGAAAGGCGCCTTCCGCCTGCTGTGGCGCTCGAATCTCCTTCGTGATGAAGCCCTTGCCCAGATCATGGAGCAGTACGGCTCGTCACCTGAAATCATACAGTTTGTGGAATTCGTCCGTAGTTCTGAACGGGGGATATGCTCGGCTGAAAAAATCACTGATTCTGAAAAAAATGAATCATAAGGGCTTGACTCTCCGTGCCCTAACCGCTAAAGACAATTCCGTTGCTGCGGCGACAGCCAATCCGCCTTTGTAGCTCAGTTGGTAGAGCGCATCCTTGGTAAGGATGAGGTCATCAGTTCAATTCTGATCAAAGGCTCCATATACAAAGCCCCTGCGTCAGATCTCCGCAGGGGCTTTTTTTGCGGTGAGAACAGATGGGTTATCCGTCGTCAACCTTGAGCGCGGCCAGAAAGGCTTCCTGAGGCAATTCAACGTTGCCCATACGCTTCATGCGCCGTTTCCCTTCTTTTTGCTTTTCCAACAACTTGCGTTTACGTGTGATATCGCCGCCGTAGCATTTGGCAATGACGTCCTTGCGAAAAGCGGATACGGTTTCGCGCGCGATGATTTTCTGGCCGATAGCGGCCTGGATGGCCACTTCGAACATCTGCCGGGGGATAGTCCTTTTGAGCTTGAGGGCCAGCGCGCGGCCGTAGGGATAGGCGCGATCCTTGTGAACAATGACGGAAAGCGCGTCAACAGGTTCTCCGTTCAGCAGGATGTCCAGCTTGACGAGAGGGGAGACGCGGTAGTCAATGACTGCGTAGTCCATGGACGCATAGCCGCGGGTGACGGATTTGAGCCGGTCGAAAAAGTCATAGACGATTTCAGCGAAGGGCAGCTCGTAGGTAATCATCACGCGGTTGGTGGTGATATAGCGCATATCCTTCTGGGTCCCGCGCTTTTCTTCGCAGAGCTTGAGCACGTTTCCCACATATTCGTTGGGCACATGAATATCAATGCGTACATATGGTTCGGCCAGCGAACTGATGCGCGAGGCGTCGGGAAGAAGCGCGGGGTTGTCGATCTCTGTGATCACACCGTCAGTCGTTTCCAGGCGATATACAACCGAAGGGGCGGTGGCAATGAGATCTACCTGGAATTCCCGCTCCAGACGCTCCTGAATGATCTCCATATGCAGCAGGCCAAGAAAACCGCAGCGGAACCCAAAGCCCAGCGCCTGCGAGGTTTCCGGCTCCCATGAAAAGGCGGCGTCGTTGAGCTGGAGCTTTTCCAGAGCGATTTTGAGCTGTTCATAATCGTTGGGATCAGACGGGTAAAGTCCGCAGAAAACAACCGGCTTCACTTCCTTGAAGCCGTGTACGGGCTCTGCACAGGGGGTGGCGGCCAACGTAATGGTATCGCCGACTTTGGCATCGCCCAGCTCCTTGATATTCCCGCATAAAAAGCCCACTTCACCGGCGGAGAGGCTGGGCATGTCACGGCTTTCGGGCGAGAACACCCCCAGACGGATGACTTCGTATTCCTTGCCCGTTGCCCACAGCCGGACGCGATCGCCTTTGCGGATGACGCCGTCCATGATGCGGAACAACACCACGACTCCCTGATAGGAGTCATACCAGGAGTCAAAAATCAGCGCTTTGAGCGGAGCCTGTGGATCGCCTTGGGGCGCGGGCAGCTGGTGCACAATGGCTTCCAGCACCTGCGGAACGCCTTCGCCGGTCTTGGCGCTGACGGAAAGGGCGCCAGAACAGTCCAGGCCGATGGCGTCTTCGATATCCTTTTTCACACGGGCGACATCGGCGCTGGGCAGATCAATCTTGTTCAGAACAGGGATGATTTCGTGATTGTGGTCAAGGGCCAGGTACACATTGGCCAGAGTCTGGGCTTCAACTCCCTGGGTCGCGTCCACCACGAGAAGCGCGCCCTCGCATGCCGCGAGCGAGCGTGAGACTTCATAGTTAAAGTCCACATGACCAGGGGTATCAATAAGGTTCAGAACATAGCTGTGCCCGTCGGCGGCGGTGTAGGGAATGCGCACGGTCTGCGCTTTGATGGTGATGCCGCGTTCCCGCTCGATATCCATGCGGTCGAGGTACTGGTCGCGTTTCTCACGCGCGGAAACCAGATTTGTGAGCTCAAGGATGCGGTCGGCAAGCGTTGACTTGCCGTGATCGATATGGGCAATAATGCAGAAATTACGGATATTGTCCAGTACGGGCATGTGTGTCGCCTATTTTTTTTCGCCGCAGAAGCCGGGAATGGCGAAATGGGCCTCCAGCTTATTGAGAAGCCACGTGGCGGCGCTGACCATGGTCAGGTAATAAACCCCGGCCGCAAGATATACCTCGGTGGGGCGAAACGTGCGGGAAACAATGATTTTTGCTTCACCAGTCAGTTCAATGCACGAGATCACATACGCCAGAGAGGAGTATTTGATCAGATAAATGATTTCGTTGCCGCAGCCGGGCAGGGCGCGTCGGGCCGCCTGCGGCGCGATGATCCAGAGGATGGCCTGCATCCGTGTGAACCCCAGGGCATAGGCGGCCTTGAGTTGCCCCTGCTTGATGGAAAGCAGGGCCCCGCGAACGTATTCGGACTGATAGGCGCCTGTGCACAGGATAAAACCCAGAACGGATGCGGAGTACGGTTCAAAATAGATGCCGAGGTTGGGCAGACCGAAATAGATGATCATCAGCTGCACCACCAGCGGCACGCCACGGAATGTGGCCGTGAACCCGTTCCCCAGCGCCCGCAGCCAGCGTGGCCCGAAAACCCGCGCCACCCCCGTGCACACCCCGAGCACAAAGCCGATGCTTGCCGACGGCACGATAAGCGCCAGCGACATCAGAAGACCGTGGTTCAGGGCAGGTACCACGCGCTCGAAAATAAAGGCCGGGTCTATCCAGGAAAACACGGCTCATTCCTTGGTGGGGGCGAGCAGTTTGTGGAAGAAATCAGCGGTGCGCGTGCCGGCCCCCTCCGCCAGCAGCGCTGCGGGCGCCCCCTGCTCAATAATGCGTCCGCTTTCCATAAACAGAATCTCCGTGGCTAGGGCCTGCGCGAAATCCATCTGGTGCGTAGCCATAATCATGGTCATCCCGCCTGCCGCGAGATTGCGGATAACGGCCAGCACCTCGCCGACAAGTTCAGGATCCAGAGCCGACGTAGGTTCGTCAAGGAGCATGACCTTGGGATCCATAGCCAGAGCCCGGGCAATAGCCACGCGTTGTTTTTGGCCCCCTGACAGCTCCGCCGGGTACAGTCCTCCGCGTGAAGCCAGGCCGACACGTTCAAGCTCGTGCAGGGCGCGCTCATGCGCCTCAGCCTTGGAGACGCCCGCCACCTTGCGCAAGGCAACGGCGATGTTCTCAATAGCGGTAAGGTGATCAAACAGGTTGAAATCCTGAAAAATCATGCCGACCTGCTGGCGCAGGGCGCACAGGGCCCGGGTGGAATGGCTGTCAATCTGCTGCCCCTCAAGGCTTACTGTGCCTTCGTCAGGGGGCTGCAGAAAGTTGAGGCATTGCAAAAATGTGCTTTTCCCTGCGCCGGAAGGACCGATGAGCACTTTCATTTCACCCGTGGCCACGTCGATGGATACGTCATTGAGGATCTGTTTGCCGTTCAGCCTGACGGAAATATGCCGGGCGGAGAGGACTGGGACGGGGGGGATGCTCATATACTGATTCCTTTTATAATTCCAGCTGATTAAAAAATATTCTGGGCGGTGGTGTATCCGGGGATGCGGACGCGCTGTTCAAGGCGGCGCAGGAGTGTCACGCCAATCATAGTGATGCAGAAATACAGCGCTCCCGCTGTGACGTAGAGGGGCAGATGCTCATATGTGCGGGATGCGATGAAATGCGTGCGGGCCATGATTTCCGGCGTGCCCAGCACAAAGCACATGGCGGAATCTTTGAGCAGGATGGAAAATTCGTTTGACCAGCCGGGAATGGACAGGCGCAGGGCCTGCGGCAGAATGATCGTGCAGATGCCTGTGCGTTCGGACATGCCAAGCGCGAGGGCCGCTTTCATCTGGCCGGTGGGGAGGCTTTGGATTGAGCCGCGGAAAATCTGTGATTGGTAGGCGGCCGATGCCATTCCTAAGACCAGGCATGATGCTGTGATGGTGGAAAGATTCAGGCCCACAAGTTCGAACAAGCCGAAATAAAAAAGGAAGAGCAGAAGAAGAATGGGCATCCCGCGGAAAAACCAGACATACACAGCAATGATCCCGCGTATCCAGCGGGGGCCATACACCTGAAGGACGGCCAGAGGGAGCCCTACCACGAGCCCCAGCGACAGCGCCCCGATCACGGTGATCAACGTAACGGCCGTCCCCTGCATGATATAGGGGAATGCGGTTATAATGACGGGGATTTTGGCAAAAATGGTTTCGATCATGTCGGGTCTGGTTGAAGAACTCTCGCATGGAGCGCCGCCTCCGTTTCCGGAATCGGCCGGAAGACGGAGGCGGCAGTCGAAACAGCCTGAATTGACAGGTCGCAGCCGTACGTTCGCATTCGGCGCACCGCGTCAGCGGAGGCCGCCTGGCTTTGAACGGCGCGCCGACGGCAGAGTTACTTCAGGTGCTTTTCCTGCAAGGTTTTCCAGTATGGATCGGCCTTCAGCAGCTTGAACCCTTCATTGACCAGCTTCTGGAGTTCTTTGTCCTCGTTGCGGATGGCGACCCCGAAATCGTCAGCAGGTGCGAAATCGCCGACGATCTTGATTTTTTTGCCTTTTGAAATGGCATCATTGGCCGGGGCGCTGTCAAGGCCCACGGCGTCCGCGCGGCCGTTCAGCAGGTCTTCGATGGCCATGGGGCTGGAATCATAGAAGCGCAGCGAGAAATTGGCGCTTTTGTCTTCAAGCCGTTTCTGGAGGATTTCATGTTCGTTGGTACCGCGCTGGACGCCCACGCGTTTGCCGCCCTTGAGGATATCGTCGAGGGTCAGGCTGCTGTCATCCCTGACAACAAAAACTTTGCGGACAGACCAGTAAGGTTCGGAGAAGGTGACTTTTTTCTGGCGTTCGGGCGAGATGCTCATGCCAGAGCAGACCATGTCGATTTTCTTGGCGAGCAGGGCGGGGATGATGCCGTCCCAGTCCATGGGCTGATGTTTGACGGTAAAGCCCATTTTCTGGGCGATCCAGTTCATGGCATCCACGTCGAATCCGGCGGGTGAACCTTGCTTGTCCACATAAGCGTGGGGAGGATAATTGGCGTCAATGCCGTTTACATAGGTTTTCGCCAGCACGGTGGCAGGCAGGGCCGCAACCAGCAGCGCGACAAGCGCCAGCAGCGAACGTTTTTTCATAATAGCCTTTCTCCAAAGGTGGTAGGATGAAAAGAGATAGAACTCTAGCAGAGACTTGTCTGCCTCGCAAGCCTCAAGAGTTCTCAAAAAAAATACAAAGAGCTAGAGCTTGCCGGAGGTGCCGATGCCAAAGGACCATTGTCCTCCGGCGGAGGCGCGGACGCCGGAACGGGAAGAATCGGCGCAGGCGGCGCACAAGAGACCCGCGATAAGGATGGCAAGCAGGATGGAGGCGCGAAGATGGCGCAACATCAGACTCCCCCGTTTTCAGATGGAATTATGGCGGGTTCAAGGTCTTCAAAGGCTGTGTATTGGGCGAGGAACGCGAGCTCGGCGACGCCCACAGGTCCGTTGCGCTGCTTGCCGATGATGATTTCGGCTTTGCCGCGGTTGGGGTTGTCAGGTTTTTTATTGTAGACCTCATCGCGATAGATGAACATGATGACGTCGGCATCCTGTTCGATGGCTCCTGATTCCCGCAGATCGGAGAGCATGGGGCGTTTGTCGCCGCGTTCTTCGAGTTTGCGGTTGAGCTGGGAAAGGGCGATGACAGGAAGGTTCATTTCCTTGGCAAGGGCCTTGAGCGAGCGCGAGATATCAGAGATTTCCTGTTCGCGGGAATCGGTGCGCCGGTTTGAGCGCATGAGCTGGAGATAGTCCACCACGACCAGCCCGACTCCGGATTCGGCTTTCAGGCGGCGGGTACGGGCACGCAGCTCCAGAGGGGATATGGCGGGGGTATCGTCGATAAAGATGGGCGCTCTGCCGATAATGTCGGCTGCCTCGTACAGCCGGTTCCATTCGTCATCATCCAGGAAGCCCCGCCGCACATGGGAGAGATCAACTTTTCCCCAGGAACAGAGCATGCGCATAAGCAGCTGTTCGGCGGACATTTCAAGCGAAAAAACCGCCACAGGTACGTTATCCTGCACAGCGGCGCGCAAGGCCATATTCAGAGCGAACGCCGTCTTGCCCATGGAAGGCCGGGCTGCCACGATAATGAGATCGGAGGGCTGCAGGCCGGCGGTCATGCTGTCCAGGCGCAGATAACCGGTGGTGACTCCGGTGACGGCGCTTTTGTTTTCCATGCGTTTGGTAAGCGTTTCAAAGGCTTCGGCAATCAAGCTTTTGGTATCGTGGAAATTTTTGCCTGAAGTCCGTTCAGAAATGGCGAAAACAGCCTGCTCGGATTCATCCAGCAGCGAAGCTACCCCGCGCGAGGCGTCAAAGCAGTTGCCGATGATGTTTGAACAGGCGTTGATGAGCGAGCGCTGAAGCGATTTATCCCGCACAATGCCGGCATAGTATTCGGCGTTGGCGCCTCCCACCACGGATTGGGCGAGTTCCGCCAGATAGACGGCCCCGCCGACGGCTTCAAGCTGGCCAGTATCCTTGAGGTAGGCGGCCGCCGAGACAAGGTCAATAGGCGCGTTTTTCCGATACAGCTCCAGAAAGGCGGCAAACAGGATTTTATGCGCGGGAACGTAAAAATCGTCCGTGTGTACGATGTCCACCAACGTATGGAAAATCTCATTGCGCAGGAAAACCCCGGCCAGGACGGCCTGTTCCGCCTCAAGGTTATGAGGCGGCACACGGCGGAGCATTTCCTCGCTGGTGCGTTCGGCCGGAGAAACAGAGGTTTTTTCAGGATGAGGAGCGGTAGGCATGGTGGTATCCGAACAGTTTCAGGAGCGCGGAGAAAAAGGCCCGCGCGTTTTTTTCTTTACAGGACTTTTACTCACATAGCAACGGCGCTCAGGGCGGCGGCCGGGAAACGGCGTTGAAACAAGGCGCATGGCTTGCCTGTTTTTTGGAATGAAAACGCCGCTCTGGCGAAGCCAGAGCGGCGTTGAAGGCGTCACAGATCCTTACGGATTCGCATTAATCAGGCAACGGGTTCCTCGACAGGAGCGGCAGGCTGTTCGGCGGGCGCTTCTGCGGGAGCTTCGGCTTCTTCACCGTGGTATTTGTCTTCGGAGACAACCTTCACAGTCAGCTCGGCCAGCACGTCGGCGTGCAGGCGCACGCGCACAGGATGCTCGCCAAGCGTACGGATGGCGTGATCGAAGAGAATACGGCGGCGGTCGACTTCAAGCCCTTTGGCGGCGAGAGCGTCGCCGATGATATGGCTTGTCACCGAGCCGTAAAGTTTGTCGTTGTCACCTACACGCATGGGAATGACGAGCATTATGCCATTCAGTTTCTGGCACATGGTTTCGGCTTCAGCGCGCAGGGCATCCATCTGGGCCTGCAATTTGCGGCGTTCCAGTTCAAAGGCTTTCAGATTGCCGGGTGTGGCGACGGCGGCGAGGCGCTGGGGCAGCAGATAGTTGCGGCCATATCCGTTCTTGACGGTGACTACGTCGCCCAAACGGCCAAGGTTTTCCACATCGGCGCGAAGAATGACTTTCATGCCGGTTCCTCCTACAGCGTGCTCTTCTTCTTCACGTCGCTGGCATGAGCGGTCGTGTAGAAGAGCAGGGCCATCTGACGGGCACGCTTGATCTCAAGGGCGAGATGACGCTGATGTTCCGCGCAGGTGCCGGTGATACGGCGGGCAATGATTTTGCCGCGTTCAGTGACATATTCACGCAGGATGTCGGGACGCTTGTAATCCAGGGGCAGGTCCTTGTCCGCGCAGAAACGGCAGAACTTGCGCCGGGGGGCGAACTTTTTCTTGACGAAAGCCATTACGCCACCTCCTTCGCTTCGGGTTGGGCGTCTTCGTCCAGTTTCACGGTGAGGAACTTGAACACGCCATCGCTGATGCGGATGTTGCGTTCCAGCTCGGCCACCGCGGCGCCGGGAGCGAGGTATTCATAACGCACGTAATAGCCGCGCATCTGTTTTTTGACCGGGTAGGCGAGATCGCGCATGCCCCAGTGGTCCACAGTCACAATCTGCCCCTGCTCGCGCTCGATGACGCCAGTCAGGGCAGCCAGCAGCGCATCACGCGCGTCGGCCGCCAGCTCCGGCGAAAGGAGCAGCAGAGTTTCAAACTTACGCATAAGTCCCCCTTATGGTCTATGGCTCGTCCACCCCATGCGGACGGGCAAGGCAGAACCAAAATGTTTAGAGGAGCCCGGTATTCTTGTCAAGCGAAAAAAGGATGCAAAAGACGGGCCGCCGGAAAAAAGAAAAGTGCACGGCAGGGCACCGCCTGGCGGTCAGTTTTCTTTGCAGGAATCGGCAGGGGAAGGCGTCAGGGCCTCTTCCACCAGAAGAACAGGGATATTGTCGCGAACGGGATAGCGTCGGCCACAGGCCGGGCAATCAAGAAAGTCCTCGTCGCGTTGAACAAGCGCCCCCCGGCAGGCGGGGCAGGCCAGAACGGCCAGAAAGTCGGGAGCAATGGGCATGGCTACCTCCAAGCAGGAAAAAGTGTACTCTGTTCGTTGTGGGCCGGCAAGAGGCTCCTTGACGCGTGCCTTGACGTACGCTTAAGAAAACAGAGCCCGCTGTATCAGTTTTTTTAGGAAAAGAATGCCCATCACTTGGACTTTTTTTGAGGAGTTTTTTCGTGCAACCCGCACTTATTGACTTGCATACGCACACCACCGCTTCGGACGGTTCTTCCAGCCCCGCTGAAGTGGTTCGCCTGGCCGCGCGCGCTAAACTCGCCGCCGTGGCCATCACCGATCACGATACTGTGGCCGGACTTGACGAAGCCGAAGCGGAAGGGCGGCGGCTGGGGATTGAGGTCGTGCGGGGGTGCGAACTTTCCACCACGTCTGAATACGGAGAAGTGCATATCCTTGGCCTGTGGCTGCCGCGCGACTGTACAGAGCTCAGTCAGCGGCTGAAGGCTTTGCGCGAACGGCGCCAGCGGCGTAACAGGCTGATTCTGGAAAAACTCGCCGCCATCGGCCTGCCGCTGACCGAAGAGGAAGTGCTGGCTTTTTCCGGCGGGGAATCCGTCGGCCGTCCGCATATCGCCATGGCCATGCTTGAGCGCGGCTATGTCGCGGAAATCAGAGAGGCCTTTCGATTGTATATCGGCAAAGACGGGCCGGCTTTCGTCCCCAAGGAACCCTTTTCGCCGGAGGAGGCTGTGCGGCTGCTGGCGGAAGCAGGCGCGACGACATCCTTCGCCCATCCCATGCTGCTGCGCTGTCCGCCGGACTGGAGAGAGACACTGACTGGACGGCTGAGTGAAGCCGGGCTTGACGCCATTGAAGCGTATCACAGCGAGCATTCTTCTGCGGATGAACGCTGCTGTGTGGGACTGGCCGCCCGTTATCATCTGGCTTTGAGCGGCGGGTCAGACTATCACGGCTTGGCCAAGCCGTGTATTCGGGTGGGACGTGGAAAGGGCGGCCTGCGCGTGACCGCCGCCATTTTGGAAATGCTGAAAGCGCGCCGGCGGTCGCAAGGCCAGCCTGTCTGAATGATGCCTGGCGGAACAGCGGGAAAGGCCGCCAGAAGAATTGTCAGAAACGGAGCGCAGTTGCGGTATCGCGTGGCGCGGGCAAGCTGTTCCGGGTATGTGGGATCGGGCAGGCGGGAAACTGGCCCTTTACAAATAGTGCCGTTAAGATAAAAATATTCCGCTGCGCCAAAATGCGCTCTATTCTTATTTTGCAGAGGTTGTCACATGCGTGCGGAAGCGTGTTTGCGTGCGGCGTTGCGTGCCGCCCTTGCCGAATCAGGACTGGACTGGCCGGAAAAGGCCGTGATTGAGCTGCCCCGGGACGCCCGGCACGGCGATCTCGCTTCCAATGTGGCGATGGTTGCGTGCCGCGCGGCGGGAATGCCCCCGCGCGATTTCGCTGCGGCGCTGGCTGAGCGCGTGCGCCGTTTTGAGCCCGCTGTCGCATCGGCAGAAGTAGCCGGCCCCGGTTTTCTGAACGTTACCTTTTCTTCCGCGTTCTGGCGGGATACCGTACGGCTGGTCGAAGAAGCCGGTGAGCGTTTTGGCGCAAATACCTTTGGAGCAGGGAAGAAGGTGCAGGTGGAATTCGTTTCCGCCAATCCTACCGGCCCACTGCACATCGGCCATGGGCGGGGGGCAGCCGTGGGCGACAGCCTGATGAGAATCCTGCGCTTTTCCGGCTACGAAGCCCAGGCCGAATATTACATCAACGATGCCGGCCGTCAGATGCGCCTGCTTGGCCTGTCCATATGGCTGCGCGCCAAAGAGGCGGCGGGCTTGCCCGTGGAATGGCCTGAAGAATATTACCGTGGGGCATATATTGCTGATATCGCGCGGGATCTCCTCGCATCCGATCCGGATTTGCTGAAGCTTGACGACGCCACTGGCCGTGAAAAATGCTATGCGTACGGGATGAAGGTTATTTCTGACGGGATTCAGGCTGATCTCACGACGTTCCGCGTGAAGCATGATCAATGGTTTTCGGAAAAAACGCTGGTGGACAGCGGCGCTGTGGATGCGGCTTTTAAGCGTCTGCAGCAGGCCGGCCTCTCCTTTGAGAAGGACGGCGCGCTGTGGTTTCGCACAACGGCTTTGGGCGACGACAAAGATCGGGTGCTGCGCACTTCTGAGGGACGTCTGACGTACTTCGCCACGGATATCGCTTATCACCACAATAAATATGAGCGCGGTTTCGACAGGCTTGTTGACGTTTGGGGGGCGGATCATCATGGGTATATTCCCCGCATGCGCGCCGCTGTGCAGGCGTTGGGGCGGCCTGCCGAATCTTTTGACGTGGTCCTGATTCAGCTGGTCAATCTGCTCAAGAACGGCGAGCAGGTAGCCATGTCCACCCGCGCGGGCAAGTTTGAAACGCTGGCTGACGTGGTAAACGAAGTAGGCGTGGATGCTACGCGCTTTATGTTCCTGTCGCGCAAATCTGATAGCCCGCTGGATTTTGATCTTGATCTTGTGCGCAGCCGCAGCATGGAAAATCCCGTATACTATGTTCAATATGCGCATGCCCGTGTCTGCGCTATGTTGCGCCGGGCCGGAGAAATGGGTGCGGCGCCGGCGGGGAGAACCGATGCGGCCGTTCTCGCCGCGCTGGCCGAGCCGGATGAGTTTGCCCTCCTGCGGCAGCTTGACCGTTTCCCCGATGTGGTCGAATCCGCTGCGGCGGATCTTCTGCCGCACCATGTCAGCTATTATCTGATGGAACTTGCGGGGCAGCTGCACAGTTACTATGCCAAGCATCCCGTCCTCCAGGCGGAGGACGCTTCCGTGAGAGACGCGCGTCTGGCCCTGCTCAGGGCGGTGGGCCGCGTTATTGCCAACGGCCTTGAATTATTGGGCGTCAGCGCGCCTGACAGTATGTGAGGGGAGGAGGTATGTTCGGATTCCGTTCCCTCTCTTTACCATCGAAGCGCACCGCACGCCTGCGAAATGTTTCCGCCGATGAAGGGGCAGACCGGCATGGGATTACCCTTGAGCTTTCCCCCGCGGTAGTCATCGCTTCGGTCATCGGGCTCGCGGTCATCCTCGCCTGGGTTTTTGTGTTCGGCGTCATCGTCGGCCGCGGATACAACCCTGAAACCCGCATGCCCGGCGCGTCGTTTTTGCCGCCAGTCGAGCCTCCCCGCCAGGAGAATGATATTATCAAGGCTGAAGATCTGAATTTTATGAAGGAGCTGAAGCGTCCTGCACTTCCAGCGCCGTCGCCTCCGCCTGCTGCCCCAAAGCCGGCGGAATCCGCTCAGCCTCCCCAGAAAGCGCAGGAAAAGGCGCCGGGAAAAACGGTTCCGGCCCCATCACCGGCCAAGCCGCCGGTTGACAAGAAGAAGGAACAGGCCAAGCCAGAACCCAGCCGGCCCACATATGAGTATGTTTTTCAGGTCTGTGCCTACAGAAGTCCGGAGCCTGCTGATGCGACCCGCACGCGTCTTCAGGCCGGCGGCATTCAGGCTCGCACCGTCGTAGGTAATGATACCAAAGGGCGGCCGCGCTGGTACCGGGTTCAGGTGGTGCTGCGCGGGACTCCCGCTGATGCTGCCGATCTGCGCGCGCGGCTTGCCAGTGAAGGCCTGAAGGATCCGCTGCTGCTGTCGCGCACTGCCGTGAGCGATACGGGGAAGCGTTCGCGCTGAGGCGCAAGGTTTTGCACGGGGCGAGCTGGTCCTGGGGCTGGCTTCACGGCTTTCCCGGCCGCTGACGGGCGAAGCCTGCTTGTGTCATGTGATTGCTTTTTCCCGTGATGGCGCGGATGCGCGTTGCGCCGCCGCACGGTTTTTTCTGCTGGAGGACTTTTCAGAATTCCCTTAAAAGGAAATGATTCCAATCCGCGCGGTTTGAAAAGGCTGGACGGAGAGGAATCCTGTCGGTATACTGCCTAAGCGCGGGGAAGTGCAGCTGCCGCGGTTTTGAGACGATCGTGCTTGGCAGACACGGGCTGGCGGCATATCTGGAGGAAGGCATTGAAGTATCTGGCATGGCTCGGGCGCTGGACGATAGATCGACTTGCGGTGCTCGGAGAATTTTTTCTGTTTTTCGTGGATGGCATCAGGCATTGTTTCATCACGCCCAAGCTGTTCTCTAAAACCGTGCGGCAGATTTATGCTATCGGCGCTCAGTCGGTGTTTGTGGTGCTGCTTATCGGGCTGTTCACGGGGATGGTGCTGGGGCTGCAAGGGTACTATGTGCTGGTGAAATTCGGGTCCACGGGATTCCTGGGCGCCGCGGTTTCGCTGACGCTGGTACGCGAGCTGGGGCCGGTTTTGACGGCCATTATGCTGACGGGAAGAGCCGGCTCGTCCATGACGGCGGAAATCGGTGTCATGCGGATCACAGATCAGATTGACGCCCTTGAAGTAATGGATATTCCGGGTATGGGATACCTGGTGGCTCCGCGGTTTCTGGCGTCAGTCATCGCGTTCCCATTACTGACATTCATGTTTGACGTCATTGGCATCATTGGCGGTTATTTGACTGGCGTTTCACTGCTGGGCATCAGTGAAGGGGTGTACTTTGGGCGGATTGAATCGTCGCTGACCATGACTGATATCACCGAAGGGGTGATCAAGTCTGTAGTGTTCGCGCTGTTGATGACGTTGATCTGCTGTCGGCAGGGGTACAACGCGCACAGACGCAGGGATGGCATGGGGCCTGAGGCCGTCGCCAACGCCACGACCTCGGCGGTCGTGATTTCGTGCGTGCTCGTGCTTGTGGCGGATTATGTGGTAACTTCTTCCATGCTCCGGTGATTGGACCTATGACGCGACAAACAGACAGCTTTGAAGTGGATGGACGCGGCGCGTGGGATATCCGCCTTGAGCATGTGCGCGCCGGATATACCGGGCGTGTAGTGCTGGACGATATTTCCGCCGTTTTTCCGGCTGGCGCCATCACGGTGGTGCTGGGCGAATCGGGGTGCGGCAAGTCTACGCTGCTGCGACATATTATCGGGCTTGCCCGTCCCATGGCTGGGCGTATTCTGTATGGCGGGCAGGATTTCTTTTCTCTGCCGGCTGCGCATTTTCGCCGGGTCCGGCGGCGATTCGGCGTTTTATTTCAGGATGGCGCGCTGTTGGGTTCATTGACTCTGGCGGAAAATGTCGCGCTTCCCCTTTCCGAGCATACAGGATTGTCCCGTTCTGTGGTGCGTGAAGCCGCTCTGCGCGCGCTTTCGCTGGTTGGGCTGGAAAATTTTGCGGATTATTATCCCAACGAACTGTCCGGCGGCATGCGCAAGCGCGGCGGACTGGCCAGGGCCATCGCCACCGAACCTCCGATTTTGTTTTGCGACGAGCCGACTTCCGGCCTTGATCCCATCAATGCCGCTCAGATGGATCAGCTTTTGCTGGATATGAAGGAGCGCTATCCCACCATGACGCTGGTGGTGGTGACGCATGATCTTTCAAGCGTGCGGCGCATCGCGGATCATGTGGTACTGATCCGTGATGGGCGGGTGGGATTTGCTGGTACGGCGGACGAACTGGAAACTTCAAACGACCCGTATCTGCGGCGGTTTATGGATCGCCTGCCTGATGATGGGGCGGGGCGGCTGGCGGCGGCACCGGTGAATCCGGAAGTGCGCGCGGCTTTGGACGACTGGCTGAAGCGCTGAGGGGCGGGCAAGAGATAGCTCTTTTGCGGTGTGCGCCCGGACAGGCGTTCCGCTGAACTGCACCGGTGTTACCGGCGGCGGGGCGCCGCGACGACAGGAGAATGACATGGGAAAGGGAAAAGAAGTGCTGGTGGGGCTTTTTGTGCTCATCGGCATTCTGTGCGTAGCGTATCTGACGGTAAAGCTTGGGCGCATGGAGATTGGCCGCGGCGATGGGTATACGCTGCAGGCCAGATTTTCATCGGTTACAGGGCTGCGGACCGGCGCTGAAGTGGAAATTGCCGGCGTGAATGTAGGCCGGGTGACCGGAATCCACCTGGACAAGGATCAGTCCGCCGCTGTTGTCGTTATGAAAATAAACAGCAGCGTCCGGCTTACTGATGATGTCATTGCTTCGGTGAAGACGAGCGGGCTTATCGGCGATAAATACATCGATCTGGCCCCCGGCGGCAGCGGCGACCCCCTTTCGCCCGGCGATACCATCACTGACACGGAATCGGCGGTGGATATTGAGGCTCTGATCAGCAAATATGTTTTTGGGAAGGTGTGAGAATGAAAATGCTTCGTACTGCTTTTTTTGCCGCGCTGCTGGCATGTGTGGCTGTTGTTACGGCACAGGCTGCTTCCACTCCCCGGGCGACCCTTGAGAAGGTGGTCGGAGAAGTGCTTGAGACGCTGAAGGACCCTGGTTATGCCAATCCGGCCACGCGTACCCCGCTGCGCGAGAAGATCGAGAAGGCTGTCGAATCGGTGTTCGATTTTTCCGAATTCTCGGCGCGCACTGTGGGAACCAGATGGAAAAGCTTCAGCAGCGAGCAGCAGCGCCGCTTTGACGAGGCTTTTGCCCGGCTGCTGCTGACAACCTATCTGGACAATATCGACGGCTATAATGGTGAAAAGGTCGAATATGCCGCTGAAAATTTTTCGGCCAAGGGCAACCGCGCCGAGGTGCCGACTATCGTTACCCTGGGCGACGGCAAAAAGGTTCCTGTCAATTACCGCATGATGGAAAAAGACGGCCGTTGGGTGGTGTATGACGTGGTTATTGAAAATGTGAGCCTGATCAAGAATTACCGCGCTCAGTTCAAGGAGATTCTGGCGAAGGATTCCCCGGATCAGCTGATCGAGCGTGTGCGCGAACGGGCCGAAGCCCTGAATCAGAAGAAATAAGGGGGCACTCCATGGCGGGCTTCTTCCGGCGGATAGCAGTGCCATTTCTGGCCTGCCTGCTGCTTCTCGCGGCGGGGTGCGCTTCCAGGACAGCCGAAACCGGCATGAATGGCGCGGGCGGCGCAGACACCGGCGCGGTGGAGTTCTCCGGAGAAAATGACAGCCGCGCGGTTGTGACAGGGACTGGCTCACCGCTTCTCGCGGCTGCGCAGGGCGGTGCCGTTCCCGGAAAGATGGCAGGTGACGCCGCTGATGAGTTCGAAGACTACGGGGACGAAGACGAACCGTTGATTTCCGACCCATTGGAACCATGGAACCGTTTCTGGTTCAAGTTCAACAACGCGCTGCTGCTTGATGTGGTCAAGCCAGTGTACAAGGGATATACCGCTATCACTCCGGAATGCCTGCGCAACGGTTTGTCCAATGCCTGGCACAACCTGCTTGCGCCGGTGCGCATTGTCAACCGTATTCTCCAGGGTGAATTCGCCATGGCCTGGGTGGAACTGGGACGGTTCATGATCAATACGACCATTGGGTTTGGCGGCCTTGGCCAGGTGGCCCAGCAGAAAAAGGTTCTGGTTCCTTTCGACGAGAATGGCGGAGACTTCGGCCATACGCTTGAGGTCTGGGGCTTTGGTGAAGGATGCTACCTTGTCTGGCCGTTCATCGGACCAAGCACACTGCGCGATACGGTGGGCTTTGCCGGGGATACCGTGGCTTCGCCGACGTTCTGGGGATGCGGGCCTGTGGGGCCTGTTCCGGAAAGCGCCGGCTGGATCACGAGCGGCACTTTGCGTTTCAATGACATGGGCAGCGTCATCAAAAATTACGAAACCATCGTCAACAGTTCTGTGGAACCGTATTCCGCTGTTCGCGACGCCTATGTGCGGCTGCGGCGCGCTGATGCCAGCCGGGCCCGCAAGGGCTGGTAGCGCTTTTTCTGTGCATGTTATCCGCCCTGTTTTCTGTTATGGTTTATACAGAAAAAGGGCGGATTTTTCTGACGAGTATGTGAGAAAACAGTGTGTTTTGCCCTGGCGGCATCGACATGGCCGGCTTTGTGTGGTAGGGTAAAGACAAAGCGAACCAGCTTTTTCCAAGGAGGTGTTTATGGAAATTCGGAAGGTCGTTATTCCCGTAGCTGGCTGGGGTACCCGTTCCGTTCCCGCGAGCAAGAACATCCCCAAGGAAATGCTCCCGATCTACGATAAGCCCGTTATCCAGTATGTGGTGGAAGAAGCCGTGGCAGCGGGGATCAGGGACGTGGTCTTTGTGACCAGTCAGAACAAAAAGGTTATTGATGACCATTTTGATCACAATTTTCAGTTGGAGGCCCAGCTGGAGCAGGCTGGAAAGACCGCGCTGCTGGAAAAGGTCCGTCACGTGGCGGAACTCGTCAATGTCATGAGCGTGCGCCAGAAGGAACAGAAGGGACTTGGTCACGCGGTGCTGTGCGCGCGCGGCATCGTCGGACGAGATGACGCTTTTGCCGCCACAGTGGGCGACGACCTGATGATCGGTGAACACACCGGGCTTTCTCAGCTGGTGGCAGTGGCGAAGCGTTACAACATGCCGTGCATCGGTGTTATGGAGGTGCCGGCGGACAAGGTGAACAGATACGGTATCGCTTCCGGCTCTGAAATCGAACCCGGATTATTCCGGGTCAGCTCGCTGGTGGAAAAGCCCGCCGTAGGTACCGTGGATTCGCGACTGGCCATCGTTGGCCGCTATGTGCTGACCGTGGATATTTTTGATCATCTTGAACATGTCAGGCCCGGTGTGGGAGGCGAGATCCAGCTGACGGACGCATTGGCCTCGCTGGCGGCTGAACGGGGTATGCTGGCGGTGAAAATGAACGGTATGCGCTTTGACGCCGGCGACTGGGTGGATTATCTTACGGCCAATGTCTACTTTGGTCTGAAGGATCCCGCGTTGCGCGACAATTTGCGGGCGAGAATCCGGTCTCTGGTTGACTGAACGATATAATATCAAGGCGTCTTAAGGCAGGAGCGGCAGGCGTCGCTCCTCTTCATTCGTTATGTCTGGCTCTTTTGAGGGGCCTTGCGACCGCCGGCGGCGAGTCTACGCCCCGTTCCAGCGGGGCCGGGAAGAACATGTATTTGTCCATTGCGCTGCTGTCTCCGCCTTTTTCCACGCTGACATACGCCGCGCCCCCCTATCTTCCGGAAACGTTTTTTGCTCCCGGTACGCGGGTTCTGGTCCCGCTGGGGCATTCCATGGTGCGCCTGGGATTGGTGCTGGACACGGATGTTCCCGCGCCTGCCGCTTCTGTCGCGGTGCGTTGCGCGTTATGGCCTATGGAGCGCCAGCCTTTGTGCGATGACGACTATCTTTGCATGATACGCGAACTGGCCGGGCGCTCCATGGTGACACCGGGAGAAATCCTGGGAACGGTATTGCCGGCAGGCTTACGCGGGCTTCATACGCGGCTGCGTATCCTGAAAGACGGCGCGCGTCCTGAATCAGTCAGCCCGAGAGCGCTTCTGGAGCGTGATGCCGTATCATTGAACGGACTGGCCCGGACCTGGCTGGCTGGCGAAGCTGACTGGCTTGCGCCGCGCGCTGATGCGGCGGCGACTGAAGCTTGTGTATTGCTGCGTGATCCGCCGTGGCCGATACGGCCTGCCGCGCACAAACAGAGGGCTGTCCTGGAATGGCTGTACGCGCATGAAATCTCCCCCCGCCGTGAGCTGCTTCGGGCCGTTCCCGACGCGCAGGCTGCCCTGACGGCGCTTATCAGGGCGGGCTTGGTGGTCATCCGTCCCCTTGCGTTCATGGATGAGGAGGAATCCTGCCCGGATCTGCTGCCTCCGCCTGACGCCTCTTTTCCTCTTTCCGCGCGTCAGCTTGCTGTTGTGGACAGCCTGACCGCAGCGCTGGACAAGGGCAAGGCAGCCGCGCATCTTGTGTATGGCGTGACTGGCAGCGGTAAGACGCGGGTGTATCTGGAAGCGGTCAAAGCCTGCCTCGCGCGCGGACGCACGGCCTTTCTGCTCGCGCCGGAAGTCGCGCTGGCACTGAAGCTCAGGCGGGATGTGGAGCGGGAGATTGAAGGAGCGCCGCTGTTCTTTTTTCATGGCTACCAGAGCGCTTCCCGGCGTGAACAGACATTCGTGGAGATGGCGAGGCGGAAGGTCCCCTGCGTGGTGGTGGGAACGCGATCGGCTCTTTTTCTGCCTGTACGCCGCCCGGGGCTGATTGTGCTTGATGAGGAACACGACTCGTCCTTCAAGCAGGATGAGGGATTGATCTATCATGCCAAAGAAGTAGCCTGGTTCCGGGCTAAACAGGTGGAAGGCGTGCTGGTGCTGGGTTCGGCCACGCCGGATATCAAAACGTTCTATGCGGCTAAAAGCGGCCACATGGCCTTTTCTTCCCTGCCGGAAAGGGTGGGAGGCGGCACCCTGCCAACGGTGCGCCTGGTCAATATCCGCGATCTTGAGCTTACCGAATCGCTGCTCGCCCCGGAAAGCCTCGCCGCGCTCACGGCTGCGGTGAAAGCCGGCAATCAGGCTGTCATTCTGCTGAACCTGCGCGGCTACGCGCCGCGCATGTTTTGCAGCGAATGCGGCAAAGTGGTGCGTTGCCCGCATTGCGATATCGGGCTGACATACCATAAAGGGCGCGAACGGCTTGTATGCCATTACTGCGGGTATTCCCTGCCGTTCCCCTGCCTGTGCCCGACATGCCGCAGTTCCCATTTTGTGCCGATGGGACAGGGAACGGAACGCATTGAGGAATATCTGACTTCGGTATTGCCGCCTGGCTGTGGTGTGCTGCGGCTTGATCGCGACAGCACGCGCCGTCCCGGCCGGATGGAAGAGATCCTTGAAGCTTTTGCCGCGCGTAAAGCTCAGGTGCTTGTGGGGACTCAGATGCTTTCCAAGGGACACCATTTCCCGCACGTGACCCTGGCGCTGGTGGCTGACGGCGACCTTGGGCTTAACACGCCCGACTACCGCGCCTGCGAACGCACGTTCCAGCTTTTGCTCCAGTCCGCCGGCCGTGCCGGCCGCGGCGAGACGCCGGGAGAGGTTATCATCCAGACACGAGATCCCAATCATTATTGCTGGCAATATGTCCGGAATGGCGACTACGAGGGCTTTTATGCCAATGAGCTGGCCCGCCGGGAGCGCCGTCGTTATCCCCCTTTTACAAGGCTGGCGCTGATTCGCATGTCCTATCCAATGGAGTGGGAGCAGGCCCAGGCCGAACTCGCCCGCCTGACCACGGTGCTGCGGGAGGCGGGACGCGCGCAGGAGGTTGCGGTGCTGGGGCCTGCGCCTGCCCCTCACGAATTCTTGCGCGGGCGCAAGCGCGTGCGCTGTATGCTCAAGGCGCCGGACTGGGGAAAAATCCGCGCCGTGTATGCCGCGCTGTTGGCGGCAAAGCCCCACGCGAGCCTGCGGGTCGCGCTGGATCTGGATCCGGTCAACATGCTGTAACAGCATCGCCCTTGACCCCGCGGCGTCCTGACGGTACATCTCGGCATGCTTTGCAAGCAAGCGGAGGAACTATGGCGGAAAAATCCTATCTGCCCCTCATGAAGGAAGTATTGCGCCAGCAGGCGGCGGCGCTTTTGCGGCTTGGCGACGAGGCCGGAGCGCCTTTCGACGCGGCGGTGACTGCGCTGCTGCGTCTGAAAGGACGCATCGCGGTAACCGGGATGGGCAAAAGTGGGCACGTGGCGCGCAAGGTGGCGGCGACGTTGGCTTCCACCGGTTCGCCCGCTTATTTCATTCATCCCGCGGAAGCCAGCCACGGCGATCTGGGCATGATGTCGAAGGACGACGCCGTTATTGCCTTTTCCAATTCCGGCGACACGGCGGAACTTTCCGACATCCTGGTGTATGCCACGCGCCGGAGCATGCCTGTCATCGGCGTGACTCAAAATACCGGCAGTTTTCTTGCCAGACATTCAGACATTGTGCTGGTTATGCCGGATGTCCCCGAAGCATGTCCTCTGGGCTGCGCGCCGACCACATCGACCACGCTGATGATGGCCGTTGGCGATGCGCTGGCCATGGCGCTGCTTTCCGCCCGTGGATTCCGTCCGGAAGATTTTCATCAGTTCCATCCCGGCGGACGGCTGGGAGGCAGGCTGGCCCTTGTTTCTGAAATCATGCATACGGGTGAGGCCATTCCTCTTGCCAGCGCGGACGCACCCATGCTTGACGTTATCTGCGAAATGTCCGGGAAAGGGCTGGGGTGCGCCGGTATTGTGGAGAATGGGTGTCTTGTCGGCATCATCACTGACGGTGACTTGCGCCGTCACATGCGGCCGGGACTTCTGGAGTGCCGCGCGGCCGAAGTGATGAGCCGATCCCCGCGCACTATCGGCGCGGATCAACTGGCCGCCAAGGCATTGGCCATGATGCAGTCATTATCCATCACCAGTCTGTTTATTGTTGACGAAGAGCAGCGTCCGCAGGGTATTCTTCATATTCACGATTGCCTGCGTGCCGGGTTGAGCTGAATCTGGCTGTAAAGGTTACTGGCAAGCCCGGCCGGGCTTGCCAGCCCAGAAACGGATGGGATGGTGAAAACACAAAAACCGCCGGAATCATTGATTCCAGCGGTTTTAAAATACATGGTCGGGATGAAAGGGTTTGAACCTTCGACCCCCTGAACCCCATTCAGGTGCGCTCCCAGACTGCGCTACATCCCGTCCGACCGAGAAGGCATAGCCCTTTTTACCCCGGTGTGTCAACCAGCTGGCGGCGGTTTTTTCATACGGAAGGAAAGAGGCGGGCTTGAAACAATACGGCATTGCCGGTAAAAAATGTTTTTGACAGCTTTTTCCCGCCATTTTGAAAGATGCGTTCTCCCTGTCGGTTTTTTCTGTCCGGCCGCTTGCCGCCCCGGAGGATGGCTGCGTGGTCCGGCCTGACGACATTCAGCCGGAGCGGGGTTGCGCCGGCAGGCGCGTTTGGCGTGACAGGGAAGCTTGCGTGCGGCGTTTGACGGCGATATGTTCGCGCGTTTTCTTTTCTCATTTTTTTATCTGGTGTTTTTCATGCGCGTTCAAGGTTTGCTGCAAAATCCTCTGGTTGCCGTAACGCTGGCGCTGATTTCGATCTGCTCCATTCAGGCCGGCGCGGCTCTGGCCAAGGGATTGTTTTCGCTTGTGACGCCGGAAGGGATGACAGCCCTGCGGCTTTTTTTCGCGTCGCTGATTCTTTTTGCCGTCGTCAGGCCGCGGCCTGGCCGGGTGCCCCGCGCGGCCTGGAAAAACATTTTGGTATACGGGTTGGCCACCGGACTTATGAATATGTTGTTCTATCAGGCTATCAGCCGTATTCCGCTTGGCGTGGCTGTGGGAGTGGAATTCATTGGCCCGCTTGCGGTGGCGACCATGACGTCAAGAAGAATCACCGATTTTATCGGCATTGCTCTGGCAGGGATAGGGCTTGCGCTCCTGCTGCCCATCGGCAGCGTCGCCGGAGTCAGCTTCACTGGTGTGCTGTTTGCACTGGGGGCGGGGACCTGCTGGGGAGTATACATTATTTTCGGGCGCAGGGCAGGACATGACGGCGGCAGGGAGTCTGTGCCCTTTGGCATGCTGTTTGCGGCCTGCCTTGTCATGCCCGTCGGGATCCTTGTCGAGGGAGGAGGATTGCTGCGCCCGGAAATCCTGCCGGCGGCAGCCCTGGTTGGCCTGCTGTCATCGGCGCTTCCCTACGGGCTTGAAATGATCGTCCTGCAAGCGCTTCCGCCGCGTGTCTTCGGAGTTCTGATGAGCCTTGAACCGGCGCTGGCCTGCCTTTCAGGCTGGCTTTTCCTGCGGGAACAGCTCGATCTTGTGCACGGGATTGCGCTGGCCTGCGTGATAACGGCTTCAGTGCTGGTGACGCTTGGGGCGCGGCGTTAGGAAAAATGCAGAGAAGATGTTTTCGTATGACAGCGCGCGGAAACAAGTTGTTTTAACGGCATTGTGTTATTCACGCGGCGGAGGAGCGCAGCGTGCCGCGGCCGCAGCCAGAAACCCGCTGCGGGTCATGCCTGCGGCTTCGGCTTTGCGATCGATCATGGCGAGCGTGCTCTTGCGGAAAGATACAGAAACGCGGATGAGTGTGCTTTCCTGTTCCAGGGCAGGGACAAGCTGCAGCCGGATATCCCCTTCAGGGAGAGGGATGCCGGATTCTTCGCATAATGCGCGCAGCCGCGCGAGTGCCGTCGGGTAATCCGAGGGGGCGGGCAGCGGTTCGTCTGCGGCGGCCAAGGCTTCAAGATGGCCTGAAAGCGCGTCCACGGCCATGGCGAATGCTTCTTCCGGCGTACCTCCATTGGTCTGGCACCCTGGAACATCGGGAAACAGAACGGAACAACCGGCCTCTTCGGGCAGGAATGCGGCGTAGTAACAGGGCATGGCTTGTTTCCTTCGGCTGAGGATGGCCAGAGCCGGCTCAGGAAGGCTTTTCCCCCGCGAGGGATTTGCCGTTGGCAGGGTAATGGCGCCTTCGAGATCGGGATGGCGTAAATGAAGGTGGCGGCTGGATGAGGCGTTTTCCCGCCAGCCAGACGCCTTGAGACGCGAAAGAAGGGCGTTTGCCTTCATGGGTCTCCTCTCAAAACAGGTGAATGATGCCCAAGTATTCCCTCTTTTGCTTTTGTTGGCAAGCACGGGCAGTTGGGGGCCCGGAAGACGCGCGGGCGGCGGGGGGCTGAAAACGGCTTCCCCGGATTCAATCCTCGGAAAACATGGGCTTGGCGGTTCTCGCGCCGGTAATGCGCGCGCTTGCCAGCAGATATTCATCTCCGTCACGGATTTCCACATCCACAACGACAAGTGTGCGCCCTTCGTGCAAGGTATGCGCTTTTGCCGTCAGCGGCCCCTTTTTCCCTGCACGGAGGAAAGAAAGGGAAGTTTGAGCGCTTAACGCGACAGTGGCGCGGTCGGCGTTGGCCGCTACGGCAAAGGCCAGATCCGCCAGCGTAAAAATGGCTCCGCCATGCGCCAGCCCGACACCGTTGCGGAGGTTTTCCCTCAGTTCCATACTGACTTTTGCGTAGCCTGAGTGTGCTTCTTCAACTTTTATGCCCAGAAGATGGGCCAGACGATCGCGTTCTTCGAAATGTTTTTTGAGCTGGGCGAAATCCATACGACATCCTGGGAAAAAGAGCCGGCAGAAGGATGGGCCGGGTAAAGTCAGTCGATTTCATCCTCGCTGACAAGCCCTTTGACGAATTCTTTGAAATTTCTGGACAGCTTTCGCGTGGGGCAGCGAGGTTCCTCTTCATCCTGCCGTGAACAAGGGGAATTGACGTCGGGGCTGTACAACAGCACGGCGCCGCTTTTGAGGTCAAGGCAGAAATACTGGTTTGCACCGCCGAGGGCAAAGGGAAGCAGCCCGTCGGGCAGGAGGTTCTTGCTTCGCAATCTGGCAATCAGCGATTCCATTGAATGCCTGCCGCGGGTGACTGCACAGAATTCGCTCACCTTGCAGGGAGGGTATTCGTCAAGGCTGTCCCACCATGCCCTTTCCGGTACGCCGCCGTTGCTTGCAAGATAGTGGGTCCGGAAAAAGTCCGGCAGGGGGTAGCCAGCCAGCTCCGCCAGGGCGTCAAGTTCGGTGTCGGTGATTGCCTGTGCACATTTTCGAAAACGGTTCGCGGGCATGATATTCTCCATGAAACAGAGGTTGCGGACATACTACTATGCCCGCAACCGGATAAGCATTTGTTGTCCGAACCCTGTTCCTGTAAGCTGACGCGGGTCTGTTCCTTGATGTGTTTGCCGTACTGGCCAGCCTTTTAAGGTTAAGCCTCTTGCCGCAGGTACCCAAGCTTCGTAAGGGTGGCGCGCAGCTGCGCTTCGTGCGCTGGCTGAAGCGGGACCAGCGGCAGGCGTATTTCGGCGCTCATGCGGCCCATCATGGCCAATGCCATTTTTACGGGAATCGGGTTCGATTCAAGGAACATGGCACGATTGAGCGGTTCCAGTTCGTAGTGCAGCGCCCTCGCTTGCGCCAGATCGCCCGCGAAGAAGGCGTTGCAAAGTCCTGCCATCTTATCCGGCGCCACGTTTGACGTGACTGAGATAACGCCTCTGCCGCCCAATGCCAGCAGGGGGAAAGCGGTAAAATCATCGCCGGACAGCACGCAGAAATCCTTCCCGCATTGCTCAATGATGTTGGAAGCCAGTGTCATATTGGCTGTGGCTTCCTTGATGCCGACCACTTCGGGGACGTCATGCATAATGCGGGCCACGGTTTCAGCGGCCATGGAGCATCCGGTACGGCCAGGCACGTTATACATGATAACCGGCATGGATACTTCGGAGCAGATGCTCTTAAAATGCTGGTACAGCCCTTCCTGCGTGGGCTTGTTGTAGTAGGGGGTGATGTGCAGCACAGCGTCGGCGCCGGCTTCCTTGGCAAAGCGGGTCAGGCTGATGGCTTCCCGAGTATTGTTGGAGCCCGCGCCAGCGATGATGGGTACACGTTTTTTTGTCTGATCAACGCAGATTTTTATGGCGTTTTCATGCTCTTTATGGCTCATGGTCGCGGATTCACCGGTGGTCCCGCAGGGGACAAGGCCGTGAATGCCCATTTCGATCTGAGTTTCAATAAGCTGACGATAGGCTTCTTCATCCAGCTCTCCGTTTTTGAACGGAGTGACCAGCGCGGTGAAAGCTCCCTTAAACATGACACCCTCCTTGCCGAGGCAGTGTATTGCCCGCTCATACGACATGAGTACGCTAGCACGGTATGCCCCTCCGCGTAAAGTCTTCCCGGCGCGGAAAACGTATCCGGCATCTGAAGCTTTTTCGCCTGTGAAGGCGGAGCGGCAAAATGTTTGTTCCAGGCCGCGGGCCTGTCAATTCGCTTGGCAGGATGCCGGACGGGAGGAGACCGGAAAATGGCGCAGGTCAGCCGCTCCGGCGTTCGGCGAGGATGAGGTGTTCCTTGTTTTTCAGTTTATTGTGCTGGCTGACGAGGATGACACGCCAGCCGTCGCGGGGCAGGGAGGCGGCAAGCTCAAGCACCGCGTCGGCTTCCTGCCTGCCTCCGGGGTGGCCCGTGTAAAGATGGATGGAGAGGATGCCACCTTTGGCCATGCGGGTGAGGAGGGCATCAAGTGCGGCAAGTGTTGAAGCCGCGGCGGTGGAGAATGCTTTGTCACTGCCGGGGAGAAAGCCGAGGTTGAACATGGCCGCATGGATGGGGGGCGGGACAAAGGAGGCAAGGCCGCTGTGGCTGGCGAGGAGCAAATAAGCACGGGGGGCACCGGAGGCCTGAGAACGTAAGCGCGGCAGGGAACACCGGCTGAACGCCTGTTGGGCGCCAGATGCGCATGGCGCTACCAAAGCCGCACAGGAGCTGCTTGGCTCTGGAAATCCGGAAACACAGGGAGTGACCAGTTCGGTATGGAGAGAGGGGAAGGCGCGGGTGAGGCGGTCGCGTGTGGCGAGAAGCGCTTTTTTTTGAATATCGAAGGCATACAGTGCGCCTGAACCGAGGACAGAAGCGAGAAAAGCCGCATCATACCCGTTGCCGGCGGTAGCGTCCACAAGCGTGGGGGCGGGAATGCCGGCAACAGCGCGGCGCACGCATTCATGCGCCATTTCGTCAAGAGAGGGCACAAATACGGTTTCGGCAGGGCGCGTCATTGCTTGTCATGCCCGGAAGCGCTGAAAAAACTGTACAGCCAGTCGCTGAAGCTCGTTGAATTGCAGGTGGGATTTTCAGCCTCGTCCTGCACCCAGCCCTGAAAGCGTTTCACATCGGATTTGAAGGTTTCGTCGTCCAGCACCCGGATCATCTCGCTACGCCCCATTTTGATTTCGGCGAGATCCAGAATGGTTTTGCGGGAAGCTTCGCCGTCGGTGACAACGGTTCCATTCAGGCTGTCCAGAATAGGAAGCAGTTCGGGAAAACGCGAAGCGACCTCCTGACGCGCGTCCTGACCGATTTTGATACGGGAGTCCTTGTCCAGCCATGCAAAACGCAGCCATTGCTCAAACGCAAGGGCGGTCATCAGGAAACGGGAATGCTGCATGGGTCACTCCTTCTTTTTATGGGAAGAACGCAGGCGGACACGCATGGGCGCGTGCTCGATGCCGAAAAGGCGGCGGAGGCTTTTTTCAAGGTAACGGGTATAGCTTTCCAGCACCCGTTCGGCGTCGCTGACGAAAAAGACAAAGGTCGGCGGCTGGGTTTCGGCCTGCGTGAGATAAAAGAATTTGGGGCGGCTGCGTTTGACGACGGGAGGCTGATGCCGGTCAAGCACTTCCTCCATGGCCCGGTTCAGGCGGCTGGTCGAAACGCGAACGGAACATTCCGAGCGGATGGTTTCGGCCATGGGGATAATGGCGTCAAGGCCGGTTTTTGTCAGTGCCGAGACCTGAAGCACAGGAACATGGGGACAGAATTCCAAAAGGTCACGGAAAGCCTTGGCGAGGGCGGCTCTGTCTTTGCGTTTCACGAGGTCGATTTTGTTGACCAGAATCATAAACGGAGTCTTGCGTTCGTGCATCAGATCGACCAGCCGCTTATCCTGGGCCGTGACGCCTTCAAGGGCGTCAATGACGTACAGGGTCACGTGGGCCTTGGTCGTGCTTTTGATGGAGGCGTTGACGGCGAACCGTTCCACCGAATCCTCGATACGCGAGCGGCGGCGCACGCCTGCCGTATCGACAAAGACGCAGGAGCGGCCATCCTTTTCAAAGGGGACGTCGATGCTGTCACGCGTGGTGCCGGCGATGTCACTGACGATCATGCGGCTTTTACCAAGCATGGCGTTGATCAGTGAGGATTTGCCCGCATTGGGGCGCCCCAGCATGGCAAGGCGCAGTGTATCGCCGGAGGAAAGGCTGCCTTCTTCGTTTTCATCAGGGGGCAGCAGGTCGGAAAGTACGTCTTCCAGCATGCGAAGATTGTGGCCGTGCTCGGCGGACACGGCGATGAGCGGAAAGCCCAGGGCGTGAAATTCCGCCAGCATGGTGTCTTCGCGTTCCAGCCCGTCTACCTTGTTGACGGCCAGAAGCACAGGTTTGTTCTGACGGCGGATGAAGGCGGCAAGATGTTCGTCAAAGGGCATTAACCCTTCGCGTCCGTCCATGACGAGGCAGAGCGCAGCGGCGTCACGGATGGCCTCTTCCGCCTGCCGCAGGATTTCGTGCTCGAAACCGCGCAGGCCGGCCGGACCGTCGGCAGGCCGGGAGTGCTCGTCCAGGGTGACGCCGCCGGTATCGATGAGCGTAAAGGGGCGTCCGCCGCGCGGGCGAACAATGCCTTCCATCCTGTCTCGGGTGATCCCGGGGCGATCATGCGTGATGGCGCGGTTGCTGCGGATCAACCGATTGAACAGCGTGGATTTGCCCACGTTGGGACGACCGAGTAGAGCGATTTTTTGCATAGTGTATCCGGGGAAAGAACGATTCGGGTAGATAAAGGGAAATTCCGTGCGCCCTGCCTTCTTACCTTGTAACATATCGAAAAGGCAAGCGGGAAGACCGGGCGTATGGCAGAAGAGGAAGAAAAACGCGCCTGCGCTGAGCGGACGGGGCTGTCCGCAAGACTATTGCTGCAGCTGTATGACGAAGGTTGCCGCGTTCTCCGGCCTCCGGTAAAGCGGAAAACCGTCGGCTTCACAGAGACGGCTTTTCCCGTTACAGTGCCCGGCATGAAAACTGTCACCATATTCACCGATGGATCATGCCTCGGCAATCCTGGCCCCGGCGGCTGGGCCGCCATTTTGCGTTACAAGGACAGGGAACGCGAACTGGCCGGCGGCTTTGCCCTGACGACCAATAACCGCATGGAAATCACGGCTGCCATTGAAGCTCTTTCCGTGTTGACAGAGGCATGCAATGTGGAGCTGTTCACCGACTCGCAATATCTGCGCCACGCGGTGGAAAGAAAATGGATTGCCGCGTGGGAGCGCAACGGCTGGAAAACGGCAGGCAAGCAGCCTGTGAAAAATCAGGATTTGTGGGTGCGTCTGCAATCCCTGCTTGTACGCCATGCGGTTCGTTTTTCATGGGTGCGCGGGCACGCCGGCCACGCAGAAAATGAGCGCTGCGACGAATTGGCAAGAATGTGGGCCGCTAAAAGCGACCTGCCGGTTGACGCAGGGTTTGCGGAAAAATGAGCCGGTACTGCGCGAATCCTTTTTGCTTGTGTTCAGTCCTGTGATATGATAAGGATGTAATCCCTGCTCTGCAAAGGGAAGGGATAAAATTTGCCCATCTGTGAGTGGGCCGGAGGCAGTCAATGGACAACAAGGGAACAACGGAAATGCACGGTAACGAGGCGGAATTCGATTTCGCCAGCGCCTTGGACGGTTATCTGAACACGGATTTTGGCGACCTTGAAGAAGGCACCATCGTCAAGGGCGAAATCGTCCGTGTGGATGATGATAACGTCCTCGTAGACGTGAGTTTCAAATCGGAAGGGCAGATTCCCACTGCCGAATTCCGTGGCCCTGACGGCACCATCTCCGTCAAGGTCGGTGACAAGGTAGACGTGTATGTGGCCCGCAAGAACGAACAGGAAGGCACCATCACCCTTTCGTTCGAAAAGGCTAAGCGCATGCAGCTGTTTGATCAGCTGGAGGAAGTGCAGGAAAAGAACGGCGTCATTAAAGGCCGTATCCTGCGTCGCATCAAGGGCGGATATACTGTGGATCTCGGCGGAGTGGAAGCGTTTTTGCCCGGATCTCACGTGGATCTGCGCCCTGTGCCGGACATGGACGCCCTCGTCAACCAGGAATTCGATTTCCGCGTGCTGAAGATCAACCGTCGCCGCAGCAACGTTATCGTTTCCCGTCGCGTGCTCCTTGAAGAAGAACGCGATACCAAACGCCAGGAACTTCTTCAGACGCTGGAAGAAGGCCAGATTGTTACCGGTAAAGCCAAAAACATCACTGAATATGGTGTATTCGTCGATCTTGGTGGTCTTGATGGGCTGCTGCATATCACCGACATGTCGTGGAAGCGCATCCGCCATCCCCGCGAAATGGTGACGCTCGGTCAGGAATTCCAGCTGAAGGTACTGTCCTTTGACAAGGAAAACCAGAAGGTTTCCCTTGGCCTGAAGCAGCTTGTGCCGGATCCCTGGCAGGATATCACTGCCCGCTTCCCTGAAGGGTCGCACCATACCGGCAAGGTGACCAACCTTGTGGATTACGGCGCTTTTGTTGAATTGGAACCCGGCGTGGAAGGGCTGGTGCATATTTCTGAAATGTCCTGGACACGCAAACTGCGTCACCCGTCCCAGATGGTCCGGCAGGGCGATGAAGTGGAAGTGGTGATTCTTGGCGTCGACTCTGAAAAGAAGCGCATCTCTCTCGGTATGAAGCAGGTCAAGCCGAACCCATGGGAACTGGTCGGCGAGAAATACCCTGAAGGCACTATTCTTGAAGGCGTCATCAAGAACATCACCGAGTTTGGAATGTTCATCGGCATTGAAGACGGCATTGACGGTCTTATTCACGTGTCCGACATCAGCTGGACCAAAAAGATCCGCCATCCCAGCGAATTGTACAAGGTCGGCGACAGCGTTCAGGCCAAGGTGCTGACCGTGGATCAGGAAAACGAAAAGTTCACGCTGGGCATCAAACAGCTGACTGAAGATCCCTGGACCAACGTACCGACTGCCTACCCCGCGGGCGGCATCGTCAAGGGCGTGATCACCAACATCACTGACTTTGGTCTGTTTGTGGAAGTGGAAGAAGGCATCGAAGGCCTTGTGCATGTTTCCGAACTGAGCAACAAAAAGGTTAAGTCTCCCGCCGAACTGTATAAGGAAGGCGAGGAAATTCAGGCGAAGATCATCCATGTGAGTGCCGAAGAACGCCGTCTTGGCCTGTCCATCAAGCAGCTCAAAGATGACGAAGAACGCAAGAAACCCCGCGAATACAGCCGTTCAGGCCCTGAAGCCGGCCAGTCGCTGGGCGATCTGCTGAAGCAGAAAATGGAAGAAAACGCCGACTAAGGCGTTTTCTCACTGCGTGATGAAAGGAGGGAACTGCAAGGTTCCCTCCTTTTTTGCGGCCCTGCAGCAGCGGCTTGTCTGCAACCGCTTGCTGCGTTAAAGAAAATCCGGAAAAAGAAGACGCGCGCGGAACACGAACGTTCCTCCATGAAAAGCTCAAAAAAAGAAGCAGTGTTGCCGGAAGAGAAAGACGCTCCCCAACTCTTGCGAAGGCCTCACGCACCATTACCTAATTTGACAAGAGTATTGCCTTACGCGTATATTTATTTATTAAACGCATGTCCATCTGTTTTCATAAACACGCATTTCTGACGACGGAGCGAACATGATAGAAGCTTCCGGTTTGAATTATTTTGATATTTTCCTGCTGGCGGTCATGATAGTGCTGGCTGTACGGGGAGCATTGCGCGGTTTTCTTGCAGAAATCGCGGGACTTGTCGGTCTCATTGGCGGTGTCATCCTGGCTGGCCACTGGTATCATGCTGTCGGGGACAGAATGGCTGGATTTGTGGGACAGTCTGGCTGGACGTATATCGCGGCGTATGTCCTGATCCTGGCAGCCTTTTTCCTGGCTGTGGGGCTGACGGCACGGGTGCTCGGCAAAATCATGAGCCTTGGCTGCGCGGACGCCATCAATCATGCGGGCGGCGCGGTGGCTGGTTTTCTGAAAGGTTTTGCCATCGCTTGCGCTGTGGCGTATTTTGCTTGTCTGGCCGTGCCGCAGTCAGATGTCGTAAGCAAGTCGCAGATGCTGCCGCTTATCCGGGACGCCCTGAGCCTGGCTGGCGCGGAACTGCCGCGAACCGGCGTGTGGCGTTACCTGCCCCAGATGCCTCAGCTGCGTATGCCGAAGGAAAAAAGTTGAGCCTATAGCTTGTCCTGCCGTCCGCATTACTGCACGCCCCGCGAAACAGGAGCGCGGGCGGTTCGAACAGACGGAACACGGCCAGCCCAATGAGCTTTACCGGATAATTGGTGCGGCGGATTGGCGTGTGCCGCAGTAACATCAATCCCGCTGTGTGCGGAGGAAATTCTGTTATGCCAAATGCTTCCCTGGAGGATGCCGTTGCGCACCTGCGCGGACTGATTGACAGGCTGACCGGTCCTGACGGATGCCCGTGGGACAAAGCGCAGACCCCCGAATCGTTGACCGAATACGTGGTTGAGGAATGTCACGAACTTGTTGACGCTATTCGCGCTGGGCAGCCGGGGCATGTCTGCGAGGAAATGGGCGATGTGGCTTTTCTGCTGTTTTTCCTTGACAGCCTGTATTCGAAAAGGGGAGGTCCCTCGCTGGCCGAGGCCATTGAGGCCACGGTTTCCAAGATGATCCGCCGCCATCCTCATGTTTTTTCGGACACCGAGGTGAATTCGAAGTCGGAAATCCTTCAGAACTGGGAAGCCATCAAGCGGGCTGAAAAAGCCGCGCAGGGAGAAGATGCGCGCAAAGGGCTGTTTTCCGGGCTGCCTGCCGGGCTGCCGCCATTGACCAAGGCGTACCGGCTGCACTCTAAAGCGGCGCGCGTGGGCTTTACATGGCCGGAGGATGAAGAAGTCGAGCGCCAGGTTGAAGCGGAATGGCTTGAGTTCCTGGATGCCTGCGCCGACGGCGATGAGACGGCTATACGTCATGAATATGGCGATCATCTGTTTACGCTGGTGGAACTTGGCCGTCGTAAAGGTTTTAAGGCCGCCGAGGTTCTCGATGAAGCGAACCGGCGCTTTCTGAAACGCTATGAGGCCATGGAAGAGCTTGCCGCCTCGCGGGGTAAGGATTTCGCGGCGCTTTCGCTGGAGGAAAAGGACGAGATCTGGGAAGAGGTCAAGGCCGCGCAGAAGAAAAATGATGACACGACGAACGCGCCTGCCAGCGATTCGGATGATTTTGAAAAAAAGCGGAAGCCTGATCAGCAGGCTGTTCGCATGTAAGAAAAAAGTTTTCATTCAGGGGGGGATGAAGAACCGTCGGCATAGCTGGCGGTTCTTTTGTTCTAACGCGCTGTGCAATGGCAGGGGCAGACGTTTCTTGAGATAAGGCACAGTATGTATCATAGCGGATATGTCAGTATTGCGGTTATAAAAGATAAGAAGCAGAGTGAATACGTGATTCCGTGTGTTTTTTCATCCAGTCTTTGTGATTTTTTGCACGTAACGTGTTGATTAACCAATTAAGTTATATATTAAAATTGCTCCATCATTTCTTTAGGTTAGCCTTGACATAATTGCTCAGAAGAGCATATTTGATCAGGATTCCCCAATAAATGTACTAATAACCATTAGCACTTGAGGAGGAGACATGGATTACAGCAGAAGAGCAATGTTGGGCGCCATGGGTGGCTTTGCCATCGGAGCTGGACTTGTTTCTATGACCGGCGAAAGTCTGGCCACTGCGCAGGAACCTGTTGTATCCCCAGGCGAAAACGGGCATTTCAAACAAGTGAACGGCGAATTTGGCTGGAAACCACAGCGCCTTGACGTTCAGGAATGTGTTCGCGTAGCTTATGAAGGATACTGGTATAAAGGCTACGCCTGCGGATATGGTACGTTTTATGGTATTGTCGGCATGATGGGCGAGAAATACGGCGCGCCTTACAATCAGTTTCCTTTCACCATGCTTGAAGCCAACAAGGGGGGAATTTCCGACTGGGGAACCATCTGCGGCGCTCTTTACGGGGCTGTGGCGGCCTTCGCATTGTTCTACCCGCGCAAAGATCGCGACGCCATGGTGAACGAGCTGTTCCGCTGGTACGAAAAAACGGCTCTTCCCATATACAATCCTGGTGATGCGGCCCGGGGCGTTAAGGGCGACATCCCCGCCAACGCTTCCGGTTCCGTGCTCTGCCACGTATCCGTGGGGAAATGGTGCTACGCCAACAATCAGCCCCAGAGCGGAAAAATGCGCAGCGAGCGCTGCGGACGCATTACCGCTGACGTCACTGCCAAGGCCGTTGAGATTCTTATGGCCAAGATGGATGCGGGGAAGGATTACAAAGGCGCCTTTGCGCAGCAGGAATCTGTCGCTGCCTGTAAGACCTGCCATTCGAAGGGCAATGAAGCCGATTTCTGCAAAACCAACATGGATTGCCAACCCTGCCACAGCGGTACGGAAGCTACCCGCAACAAGTTTGTGAACCATCCGTAAACGCGTTTCCCGCTTCTGAGCGGCGCTTCATGCAGGGGAGATGAATTTCCCCCTGCCTCTCTTGAATTCAGGGCAGGATTATATTCCTGCCCTGAGCGTTTTCAGATGATGAGGGATTTGCCGCGGGCGGAGCGCGCCAAAAGCCGCTGATCCGGTTCGCCGGGTGCGTGGACGGTTCAGGCGCGAATGTCGCAGGCAGCCTTGAGGCCGTAAGCGGGGACGGCGGAGCGGACGGCGCGGACAATGGCGCGCCGTGTGACTTCGGCGGCCAGGGTGCCGACCGTATCGAGATCGGCGCGGATACCGCCGCAGGACATGGCGTAAACGGTGTCGCCGTCAGCAGAGGTGTGGATGGGCGAGATGGCGCGGGCAACCCCGTTCTGGGCCATGGCAGCGATTTTGTTCATGCTGGTCTTGGTAAAACGGGCATTGGTCACGACAATCCCGATAGTCGTGTTTGTGCTTTGTTGCCTGGTTTTTGTGGCGCAGAGGGTATACATTACCTGCTCTGTGCAGGCGAAGGCATTGCCGGTTTCGTCGAGCATCCCCGCGATGATTTTTCCATTTTCGTAGACATCGCCGACAGCGTTGACGGCAAAGACCGCGCCCACCTTCAATGCGCCGATTTTGACAGCGTAAATGCCCATGCCAGACTTCATCATGCCGGCGCGGCCGCGCAGCTTGCCAACAGAAGCGCCGGTGCCGACGCCATGATTACCCTCGGCATAAAGGTTATGCTCGGATGCCAGGCAGGCCGTATACCCCATGGCCGCGTCCGGCCGTATTTTGGCGGAGCCTACCCCGAGATCATAGATGCAGGAAGCGCAGACTAGGGGCACTTTGGCATAGCGGGTGGGAAAGCCGATGCCATGCTCTTCGAGATAATGCATGACGCCCCCTGCGGCGTCCAGCCCAAAAGCGCTGCCGCCGGAAAGCAGGACGGCATGAATGGCTGTGGCGGCAGCTACCGGACGCAGCAGCTCGGTTTCGCGCGAAGCCGGGCCTCCGCCGCGAACATCAACACCAGTAGGGGCCCCTTGTTTACAGATGATGACGGTGCAGCCGGTGCCGCTGGCCTTGTCCTCGGCATTGCCGATGCGGATATTTTCTATGTCGGTGATAGCAATTTCCTGAAGCATAACGGCCTCTTACGGGTATCCTTTTTGACCCGTTTGAATTTTTGAAAGAAAAGAAGGAAACGTTTTGGCGTTTCCTTCTTTTCTTTTGGGTAAGCCGCGTTTAAAGCTCCGGCGGAAGCTGGGCAAGCTGGGCGTAGCTGAAGACAGGGCCGTCCACGCACACAAGCTTGCCGCCAATGTTGCAGCGGCCGCAGATGCCGATGCCGCATTTCATGCGCTTTTCCAGCGTGGTGAAGATATTTTCGTCGGGGAATTTCAATTCCTTGAGCGCCATCAGGGTGAATTTGATCATAATGGGCGGCCCGCACAATACGGCGACACAGTTGTCGGGTTTGGGGGCAAGCTCCTTGAGGACGTTGGGAATGAGGCCGACGCGGTGTTTCGCATCAATTTCCCAGCCTTCGGCGGGATTGTCGATGGTTAAGGTGCAGTCAAGTTTTTTGTCGGTGAGCCAGCCTTTGATATCCTCTTTGAAGGATAAATCCGCGGGGGAACGCGCGCCGTACAACAGGCTGATTTTGCCGTAGTTTTTCTTGTTGTCCATCAGATAGAGCATGATGGTGCGGATGGGGGCCATGCCGATGCCGCCGCCGATGAAGAAGACATTTTTGCCTTTCCAGTCGTTGTAGGGGAACCAGTTCCCCAAGGGCGCCCGCACTCCGACTTTGTCGCCGGCGTTGAGTTTGTGGAGGGCAGTGGTCACCTCGCCAGCCTTCATGACTGAAAATTGGAGATAATCCATCCGGGTGGGGGAAGAGTTGATTACAAACGTCGATTCACCGACACCAAACAGTGAAAGCTGGCCGACCTGCCCCGGCTCGAAATGAAACGCGGCCATGCGTTCCTCGTCGTCCAGCCGGACACGGAATGTTTTGATATTGTGCGTTTCCTGTATGGTCTCGATGACGGTCGCGACCTCAGGCAACAGCGGATTGTGTTCGTTCATGGCGGTATCCTTGCCTGTCCCGATAAGGCTCTTCCGGCTTTTGCGTTGCGCGCAGCGTGCACGGCGGCTGATCGGAGGGCATCTCTTAAGGGTTATTCCTCAATAGCTTTGAGCACAATTTCCCGGATGTCCAGCGAAACCGGGCACTGGACAATGCAGCGCCCGCAGCCGGTGCATGAGAAGTGGTGATCTTTCGTGTATTCGGTGGCGTACCAGTATTTGTGGCTGACACGGTTGCGCATGCGTTCGGCTTTGGCCATGCGGGGATTGTGGCCGCTGGCCTCGCGGGTGAACATGGGAGACATGCAGTAATCCCAGGAGCGCAGCCGCTGGCCGCCCTTTTCGGACGCGGCTTCACCTTCATCGGTGATGGTAAAGCATTGGCAGGTAGGGCACATGAAGGTGCACGCACCACATGACAGGCATTTTGCAGTCTGCTCGATCCAGAAGGCCATATCTGTGAAGCGGGCCTTAAGCCGTTCGGGAGCTTTGGAGAGATCTTTGCGCGCGGTGATTCTTTTTGCGGCATTGGTGCGCGTGGCGCGGGCCTGGTCCATCTTGTCGGCGCCGTCGGGCAGACCGGATTCGGCAAGCAGAGCCTCGCCGTTTTCGGAAACGGCTTCAAGCACAAAACCGCCGTCTACGCTTGTCATAAGCACGTCCGAACCTTCAGGGTTGGCCGGGCCGGCCCCCACCCAGGTGCAGAAGCAGGTGGGGGAGGGGGTGTCACAGGTGTGCGATACGACAACTGTCGCGGCGCGGCGTGCAGCGTAGTAAGGATCTTTGAAACGGCCGTTCAGGTACGGTGTGTCCAACGCGAGAATGCCGCGGGCGTCGCAGGGGCGGCACGCGAACAGAAGCGTGGGTTCGGCCTGGGTTGGAGCTTCAAGAGTGAGATTTGTTTTGGACAGATCCTCGGCGTCTTTGACGGACTTGTACTGCACCAGCGTCTCACAGGGCGGGAAAACCGCCGCTTTCGGAGCGATGGTGGCCTTGGCGAGAACTGGTTCAGGATCGCCGGCTTTCCACTGGCGGAAGACGACGGATTTCCCTTCCTTGCGGGGCGCGAGAACGCGACGGGTTTCGGAAACTTTCGCCAGCCATTGGGCAAGTCCGTCCGTCGTCAGGAAACGAATGGTCATGGCTTACGCTCCCTCGATATGGCGTTCATGGATGTTTTTTTCTTCTACTTCGAAGCCCAGGAACGGCGGTTTCGCGTCGGGGTCCAGGCCGGCGCTGTAGCCGTCGAAAAGCTGGCCGACGATACGTCCGGCATAGAGCTTGAGCGCGCCTACGGGTATGCCCATGGGGCAGGCCCGGTTGCATTCGCCGCAGCCTGTGCAGCGGCCGGCAAGGTGCAGGGCGTGAATGAGCTGGAAGAAAAGTTTGTTGGTGACCGTGTCTTCCTGGGTAAGCCAGTGAGGATCCCGGCTGTCGGCCACGCAAACTTCGCGGCAGACGCACATGGGGCAGGCGTTGCGGCAGGCATGGCAGCGGATGCAGCGTTCAATCTGGCCTTTCCAGAAGCCCATGCGCTCGGACAGCGTAAGACCGTCCAGGTATTTGAGCACGGCGGCGGGGGCTGGCTTGGCATTTTCGGGGACAGCCACAGGCTGTCCGGCAAAATGGTCGAACAGAGGGGCGTTGGGAACGAGGCAGGAGCGGCATTTGTCTTGGGCCACGTCTTTCATGGACAGTGTGTGTTCCTTGCCGTCGGCCACAACCTTCAGCACATCGCCTTCGCCTGTGACGGATTCAACGCGGGCGGCGGGGCCGATAGTGGCGCGGATGGCCTCGACGTTGACGGTGCCGTTGCAGCCCATGGCAAAAAGTTCAACCGCTTCCCGATCGACAAGCTTTTCCTGAAGCAGCTCAATAACGCCGCGGGCGTCGCAGCCCTTGACCACAAGCCCGATTTTTTTGGCGGGCGGAACGGGGTCGCCGCGCTTGACGCCAACCATGGCCGCCGCCTGAGCGTCCTTGATCAGCTGGAAAAGCATGTTGGCGGTGGAGTGGACGTTCAGAGGTCCCCAGACAAGTTTGTCCACGTCTTCGGGCTTTCTCATGTACAGCGGAGTGGCGTGCAGAGCATCAAAACCCTGCTGCCAGCCAACCGCGCAGAAAAGGCGTCCTTCGGCGAGGGCTTCCCTGAGCTGTGTCTTGAGCTCGTCCAGAGCTGGATTGGGGCTGCAGGAAAGCGTACGTACGGGAGCGGCCGGAGCAAGCGCAGGCATGTCATAGATGGGTGCGGCGTCATCAAATTTTGGTGCCGGCCCCAGCTTGTGGATACGCTCGGTGAAGGCCGTCACTACCTGCTGCCAGCGTTGTCCTTCGGAAGCTGACACCCATGTGTATTCAAAGCGCGCCGGATCGATGCCGATGACGGGCAGGAATTCCTTGAGAAGTTCCAGCCGGCGGCGGGCGTAGAAATTACCTTCAGAATAATGACAATCGCGGGGGTGACAGCCGGATACGAGGACCCCGTCGGCGCCGTTCATGAGCGCCTTGAGCGGAAACAGGGGATTGACACGTCCCGAGCAGGGGACGCGGATGATACGCAGGTCGGTGGGCTGTGTGGCACGGGCCACACCGGCAGTATCAGCACCCCCGTAGGAGCACCAGTTGCAGAGAAAACCCACGATCCGGAGTTCTTTGCCTGTCAGCACTGGCATAGGGCGTTAACCTCCGCGAGAATTTGGTTGTCGGTGAAATGGGAGAGCTGGATGGCGCCCTGCGGACAAGTGGCTACGCACAGGCCGCATCCCTGACAGACGGCTTCGATGACCTGGGCCTTGATCTCGCCGCGGATATTTTCCTTGGTGATGGCCTGGAAAGGACAGACATCGACGCACTTGCCACAGCCCACGCACCGTTTGATGTCAACCGAGGAAACCTGCGGGTCGTTTTCCAGCTGCGGTTTGGAGAGCAGGCCGATAACTTTGGCGGCTGCGCCGCTGCCCTGGGCCACAGAGGACGGAATATCCTTGGCTCCCTGGCAGGCACCGGCCAGAAAGACTCCGGCTGTGTTGGTTTCCACCGGGCGAAGCTTGCAGTGGGATTCCATAAAGAATCCGTAGTGGTCATAGGAGATATGCAGCGTCTCAGCCAGCTTGCCCGCGCCCTTGGCGCCTTCCACACCGACGGCCAGCACCACAAGGTCGGCGAGAACGTCCACAGGCTTGCCAAGCAACGTGTCTGCGCCGCGCACGATGTAGCGCCCCTTGCCGTCAGGCTGGATGGCGGACACGCGCCCGCGTATGTATTCAGTACCATATTCCTCAATGGCGCGACGGGTGAATTCATCGTACATTTTGCCGGGCGCACGGATGTCCATATAAAAAACATAGGACTGTGAATCCGGGATATGGTCCTTGGTCAGGACGGCCTGCTTGGCGGTATACATACAGCAGAAGCCCGAGCAGTAAGGCCGGCCGATGGATTTATCACGGGATCCGACGCATTGGATGAAAACGATCCGCTTGGGTTCTTTGCCGTCCGAGGGGCGCAGAATATGCCCGCCGGTCGGGCCTGCCGCGGAGAGCAGCCGTTCGTACTGCAAGGATGTGATGACGTCGGGATACCGCCCGCCGCCGTATTCACCGTAGATGGTCCAATCGACGAGATCATACCCCGACGCGGCCACGATGGCGCCCACCTGTTCGGTGGCAATTTCATCTTTCATCTCATAGTTGATGGCGCCGGTGGGACAAATCTTGGCGCACACGCCGCATTTGCCGCCGGTCAGCTTGCGGCAGGCGGCCGGATCGATGGCGGCTTTTTTGGGGATGGCCTGCGGAAAGGGAATATTGATAGCCGTGGTCGGTCCCATGAACTCGTTGAATTTGTCAGGGCTTTTCTTGGCCGGACATTTTTCCGTGCACAGACCGCAGCCCGTGCATTTGCTCCAGTCCACATAAGTGGCGCGGCGTTTGATGCTGACGGTGAAGTTGCCCACGTAGCCGCTGACACCGGTCACTTCGGAGGCGGCCATCAGCGTGATGTTGGGATGCTGGGCCACATCCACCATTTTGGGGCCGAGAATGCATGAGGAGCAGTCCACGGTAGGGAAGGTCTTATCCAGTTTGGCCATCTTGCCGCCGATGGTGGTTTCGCGTTCCACCAGCACGACCTTGAGACCCGCGTCGGCGCAGTCCAAAGCCGCCTGAATGCCGGCGACGCCGCCGCCGATGACCAGGACCTTCTTGGTGGATTCAAACTTCTTGGAGAACAGGGGAGCGTTCCTGCGCAGTTTTTCCACCGCCATAAGCACCAGTTCGGTAGCCTTGTTGGTATTGGCTTCCCTGTCTTTGCCAATCCACGAAACATGCTCGCGGATGTTGGCCATTTCAAACATATAGCGGTTCAGTCCCGCGCGCTCCACCGTGCGGCGGAAGGTTGGCTCGTGCATGCGGGGGCTGCACGATGCCACCACCACGCCGTCGAGGCTGTGCGCCTTGATGGCGGCAATGATTTCTTCCTGGCCGGGTTCGGAGCAGGTATACATTGTGTCGGTGGAGAACACCACGTCCGGAAAGGCGCGGGCGTTTTCGGCGACTTTGGCGCAATCCACGGTGGCCGCGATGTTGGAGCCGCAATGACAGATAAAGACACCGATTTTCATGCGGAGACCTCCTTGCCGATCTTGTGCAGGATCTCGGAAGGATCCACAGCAAGCTTGTCCAGGCCGAGTTCGGACATCGGCAGGTTGTAGGCAAGCCCCATGAGTTGGGTGAAGTACAGCACAGGCAGTTTATAGCTGGCGTTGCCGGCGGCTTTGGCCTGTTGCTGGCGCAAGTCAAGATTCATGTGGCACAAGGGACAGGCCACAGCCACGACGTCGGCTTTATAAGTGACGGCCGTTTCCAGAATGCGTCCGGTGAGGCGCGAGGTGATGTCGCGGCGCGGAATGCCCATGGCCGCGCCGCAGCATTCGGTTTTAAGCGGGAAGGGAACGACTTCAGCTCCCAGAGCTTCCAGCAGGCGATCCATGGAAGTGGGGTTTTCCGGATCGTCGAATTTCATGATGTCGGCGGGACGACTTAAGAGGCAGCCGTAATAGGGCGCAATTTTCAGCCCGCTGAGCGGTGTGCGGACAGCCGCGGCGATATTGTCGAGGCCATAATCTTCCACCAGCAGCTGCAGGGTGGAGACAACTTCGGGCAGGGGGTCTTCGCCTTTGTCCGAGATGGCTGGACAGGGCGAGTCAAGAAGCTTGTTCACCTGCTCGCGGAATTTTGCCTCGGCCATGTGATGACGAGCCGTCTTCAGATTGGCAAGGCAGCTTGGGCAGGGCGTCGTGAAGCGCGTGGCGTCGTACCGGCGCATGGTGTCGGCAGCAAGACATAAATTGCGGGCGGACAGGGCGGCAGAAAGCCTCGCATCCGTAGCGTGGGCAGGCGTCGAACCGCAGCAGCTCCAGTCGCTCAGTTCCCGCAGTGAGATGCCCAGCGACGCGAAAACAGCCTGGGTGGAGCGTTCATATTCCACCGAGGTGCCTTTGCCGGAGCATCCGGGATAATAGGCAACGTTCATAGGATACCTCTTGCGTGGGAAGCGGGCTTAATCCCGGCGTTCCATCTCGTTGAAACGTTCGAAAATACGTCCTACAGCGTCCTTGCCCTGGATAATGTGAGGGATGAAAGGCAGCTTGTTTTTAGTCAGCATACCGGGCGCCAGATCCAGATCAGTCCATACACGTCCGGTACGGGCCATGAACATGGCCATGACGCCAAGTTCATAAGTACGGCCGCAGTAACGCACTGTTTGCAGGAAGGAATCCCAGAACGCATTCATGACGTACTTTTTCTTTCCCTCGCGGCGAGCAATGTGACGCACGGTATCCATTACGCGGGCAACGTCAATATTGTTAGGGCAGCGCGCCGTACAGGTAGAGCATGAAACGCACAGCCATGGCGAGGCGGCCTCAAGCGCGGCTTTCTTGTCGCCAAGCTGGATAAGGCGCATGATCTGGCTCACCTGCAGGTCATATGCCGGCCCGCACGGGCAGCCGGCGGTGCATTTTCCGCATTGGTAACAGTCGGAGATGCGCTGGCCGCTTTCTTCCTCAACGGCGCGGATGAAAGCCTCATCGCGTGAAGATTCAAGATCGGATGTGTTCATGGAGTTCCCCAAGGGCAGAAAGTAGACAAGCGAAGACCGACCTCCCCCAAGAGGTCGTACAGATATTCAGTATAGTCATTTTTTTCCCTAGCGTCCAGTTCGAAAGGGATAAAGTGAATACCAACTGGGAGCATAGTTCTTTTTTGTGAGAGAGGCTCTGAGAGGGGTTGCGAATGGGGCCTCAAATAAGGGAGATCGCTTTGCCTTTATATTCCGAGAGAGGAAAAGCTGTCTTCCTGTATACGGTTCGGTGAAACTGGAGGAAGACTGTACCGTTTGGACGTTATCAGAGAGCCGCCGCAGTACGGATTCAGATGACGCCAGAGTCTGCTTTCTGAATCCGTATTGCGTTGGGCGGCGCGTTCAGACACGCTTTTTTAGACAATGCCGAAGTTCTTGAGCTGTCCCCACAAGACAAACGCAAGCCCGATAGGAGCGATGTACCGGCAGCACAGGGAGAAGAAAGCTTCCGAACGGAAGGGGAATCCGGCGATGGTGATTTCCTCGCCAAATTTCTTGATGCCGTACTCGTACCCAATGAAAAGACACATTAAAAGGGCTCCCAGGGGCATCATGATCCCTTCGGACATAACATCCATGAAGTCCAGCCAGCAGTCGTTCCATCCGTGCACGCCAAAACTTTTCTGGAAAGGAACCCAGAGACCGTTGGAACCGAGGCCGTCGGCCGCCACCAGAGTCGCTTCAGCCATGATTATGAGCGAGACGATAAAAGCAATAACCTTGCGGTTGCCTGAACCGCCCTTGCTCTCGGCGCTGTCCATAAAGAAGGTGACGGTAGTTTCGATCAAAGAAATGGCGGAGGTGATGGCAGCGATAGCTACCAGCAGATAAAAGAGCACCCCGATAAGCGGCCCGATGCTTCCCATGGCTGCGAAGACGTTCTGCAGCGTAATGTACAGCAGTTTGGGGCCGGCCAGGGCCGCGCCTTCGCCGCCCAGTGCGAACGCCGCCGGGATGACGGCGAGGCCGGCGAGAATGGCAATGAACGTGTCAGAGAAAATGATGATGAAGGAATTCCGTTCAAGGTTCTCTTTTTTGGGCAGATAAGAGCCGTACGTAATCATGATGGCCATGCCAAGGGACAGTGAGAAGAACATCTGCCCGCTGGCCGAAGACAATACGCCCAGAAAATCTTTTTTCAGGGGTTCGATATTGGGTTTGAACATGAAAGCGAGGCCATCCATAGCGCCGTCCAGGGTGACGCTGCGCACGATGACAATGACGAGCAGCACAAACAGGGCGGGCATGGCGAATTTGGAGAACTTCTCAATGCCGCCGGCAATGCCGCCCATGACAATGGCGCAGCTGATGATCATGAAAAACAGCGTGTACATGATGGATTCGGCCTGGTTGGTCAGCAACGCACCGAAGATGTCGCCGCCATTCTGGCCGGCTGAGCCAAAGGACGCGTTGATCAGATCTCCGAAATTCAACACCATGTATTTGAGGCAATATCCCCCAAGCACGGAATAGAAGCTCATGATGAGAAAAGCCGAAAGCGCGCCGAGCCAGCCTACCCATTTGAAATGCTTTGACAGGGCAACATACGCGCCGACAGCTCCCTTACCGCTTTTCCTGCCTATGGTCAGTTCGCCGAGCATGACGGTAAAACCAATCAGCACGGCCAAGGCAAGATAAACGATGAGGAAGGCAAATCCCCCATTCGCGCCCATTTTATAGGGAAATCCCCAGATGTTGCCAAGGCCGACAGCCGATCCTATGGCCGCCATGAGGAACCCAAAATTGTTCCCCCATGAATCGCGTTTTCCTTCCATCGTTTCGCTCTCCTGAATATATTCGCCAAAATTGCGGATCGGGGATTCACAAAAGCAGATCTACTGTGTCCTCCGACCGGTCCTGCGCCGCGCAATGTCTGTGGCACGCGGCAATACCTGAGAAAGGAGCCTGGCGAAGGCGGGCCTCTCTCATTTATGGACGAAACACGTCCTGAACCTGAGGGTACCAAAAGGCTGGAACTGTCCTGCGTCCGCTTTCTCAGGGGTGTTGACGAAAGCGCGCGAATCCCGAAGGCGCCGTGCTGTACAGGGAGAGTTTCCGTATGGTTTCCGGAAGCTCGTCACATGCCTTTAGTATCTGGATATTGTTCCACTATCAGAAGAATTGTCTGGTTGCAAATCGTTTTTCTTCCTTTCACGGAAAATGAGGGACAAAGGATAAAAAAGTTATACAACATATTGAAAATACTTTTTAATAAAAACAAAAATGAGCTTTTCCGGAGCGCCTGAATGACTTTTTGTGAGTACCCGGCAGCGGCGGGCGGGCTGGAGCCTCTCGCATTACAGGCCCCGCGCCATTGCCTTTTACCCTGAAGGTGGATATATTTACACAATTCAACCGGCAAAACGCGTCATTCGCGGTGCTTGGGGCCGGCAGCCCGGAGGCGGAACTATGTGGCGGAAAAGTTTGCTGATTATAGCGTCGTTGGCGCTTGTCGTGATGTGTGGCGTGCAGAGAACGCCAGCGGCCGTGACGGATGACGGCAAACTGGAGGCGCTCAAGCGGTTCAGCCAGGTTCTGGATATCGTCAGCCGTTATTACGTCCGGGATGTACCGACATCTGATCTTGTCAACGGCGCGCTGAAAGGCATGCTGCAGAATCTCGATCCACATTCAACGCTCATGACCCGCGAAGAATTTAAGGAAATGCAGGAAAGCACGTCAGGCGAGTTTTTCGGCATCGGCATCGAGATTACGTCTGATAACAACCAGCTCATGGTCGTCACGCCCATTGACGATACCCCGGCTTACAAAGCGGGACTCAAGCCCGGCGACATCATCATGAAAATCAATGATGAGCACACGCATGGCATGACTCTGCAGGATGCCGTTACCCGCATCCGCGGTCCGAAAGGATCGGAAATAGAACTTACCGTCCTGCACAGAAATGCCAAAGAACCCACTGTCGCCCGTATGAAGCGTGACGTCATCCCGCTTATCAGCGTCAAGTCGCGCTGCCTTGAACCCGGCTATTACTGGATACGCATTACCCGTTTCAGTGAAAAAACGACAGATGAGCTGCACGCTGCCCTCAAAAAAGCCCGGGCAGAATCCGCTGACGGCATCAAGGGGATTGTTCTCGATTTGCGGTATAATCCTGGGGGGCTTCTGGATCAGGCCGTCAGCGTGTCCGACGCCTTTTTGAGCGATGGCGCCATTGTCTCGATGCGTGGGCGTCTGGACGATTCCGTGCGGGAATTCCATGCCAGAAAACAGTCCAGTGACGTTACCGCCCCCATGGTCGTCCTTGTCAATGCCGGATCGGCCTCCGCCTCGGAAATCGTGGCGGGTGCCCTTGGCGACCGGCGCCGCGCGCTTATCCTCGGTGAGCAGACCTTTGGCAAAGGTTCGGTCCAGAATGTCGTTCCATTGTCCGACGGTTCCGGGATGAAGCTGACGATCGCCCTTTATTACACGCCGTCGGGGCGCTCCATTCAGGCTGAGGGTATCTCGCCTGACATCGTCGTTCCTTTCGAGTCGCCCCGGGCGGAGGAAAACTCCGCGCAGAGCCTTATGGTCCGGGAAAAAGATCTCAATCGCCACATTGAAAACGGCGGCGGCAGGGCCGATGGGGAGAAGAACAGAAACGATGACGCGGCGCAGGCGCTTTCTTTGGATAACCAACTCCGCATGGCTTTGCAGGTTGTCAAAACCCTGCCCCGGATGCAGAGCCTCAGGTAGGTAGCACCTTGGCAGAATGGTTTCCGGCTCTCCGCGCACTTTTGCGGCGGTATCTCGCTCCGCACCTGCCCGCCCGTCCTTTGCGGGTGGTGGCCGGCGCCGCTTTCGCGGCTGGCTTGGTCTGGGTGGTGTGGCAGGGGGGCATTCTGATAGGAGAAAGCGCTGCGTTTCTCTGGCGTCAGGTGACGCTGGTCAGCGAAATGACCCAGACCGCTGTCGGAAAACTGGGCCGTGATGTAGCTTCCAGATTCGGCCGGGCCGATACCGGCAAAAGCCATCCTTCCGATTCGGCGTTACTGCGGAAGCGTATCGAGCCCAACTCCCTGCCGTATCCCGAAACAGGCCGCGTGCCTCTCGCCGATGGCATCCGCCGAGTGGATTACGCGCTTGTGCAGGCCGTTCAGCGTCTTGGACTGCGCACCAGCCGCCTGGAGCTTTTGCAGGGAACTATGGTTGAAGAGGGGGCGCGATCTGGGGCCGCTCCCTATCTTTTTCAGCGTATCCGCGTTCGTGTTTCCGGCACAGCCCGTGATTTTGCCGCTTCTGTTTCCGCCGCTCTCCGCGTCCGGGCTGAAGGTTCCGCTGTCAGCCTGGAAGTACGTCATGCGCGCCAGGTACTGAAAATCCGGGTAGGAAAGATACTGACCCACGAAATCTTTATTCTGCCCGCCGTCAAAAAGGTCGCCTCTCCGCCTTCCAAGCCCGTTTCGCGGTTGACCATTGTCATTGACGCACTTGAAAGTTCGCCTGAAGATATCCGTCCTCTGCTGGCGCTCAATCTGCCGTTTGCCATATCTGTATTGCCGGATTCGCCTCACGCCGGCGAGATCGCCAAAGCCGTAACCGCATCCGGTCGCGAGGTTCTTTTGCATCAGCCCATGGAGGCCATCAAGGGCAAATCTTCGGATCCTGGTCCCGGCGCCATCAAACTGTCCATGTCAGCCGCAGAACTACGTGCCCAGCTTCATAAAAATTTTGCCCGGGTACCAGAAGCCGTCGGCATGAGCAATTATATGGGATCTGGTGTCACCAGTGACCGCAAGGCATGTCTTGCCATTGCCGCCGAAGCGGCATCCTGCGGACTTTTTGTGCTGGACAGCGTGACCATCCCCTCTTCAGAACTGTATGCCTCGGCGCGTAGCCATGGACTTGCTTCATGGCGGAACGGCATGTTTATCGATCATCAGTCTCCGCCTGCCGCGGAGATCCTGAAAAATCTTCGCCGGGCCGAAAACCGCGCCCGTCAGGTAGGCCATTTTGTGACTATTGGGAGTTTTGGCCCCGAAACGCTCAAAGCGCTTGAAGAATGGAGCCGTTCCCGCGACACGTCTGTCGCCGTCGTCCCTCTGCGGCACCAGCCCTACTGAAACCTGCCCGGCAGACCAGGCTCGAGGTCATTCCGCCCGCTTGCGGCCATCCTGTCTTCAGATCCAGGTTTTGCCGCTGTTTTTCGCGGCGCGTCTAGCATGCGGGATCGATAAGCATATTGTCGCGATGGACGACTTCAGGATAATGGGCATCGCCGAGGCGCGCGGCAACTTCGATGCGGGAAAGCCCCTTGATCGCAGAAAGATCCGCGGCAGAGTAGTTGGAGAGGCCAACGCCGATGATGTGGTCGGCATGGGCTATCCGGACAAGAGCGCCCTCAGCGAAGTCGCCTTCCAGCGCTGTGACCCCGCCCGGGAGCAGGCTTTTTCCGCGCTCTGTAAGCGCTTTTGCCGCGCCGGCATCAATGCTGATGGTGCCTTGCGGCTCTATCTGATAGGCAAGCCAGTATTTGCGGCGGGAAACGGGGTTGGATTCGGGGCGGATCCATGTGCCGAGGGGGCATCCCGAGAAGGCTCTGGGGATGACGTCCGGTTCCCGGCCGGGGAGAATGAACGTGGGGACGCCAAGCTGGGCGGCGCGTGTGGCGGAGAGGAGCTTGGAGTACATGCCTCCGGTGCCAAGCGAAGTTTTGCCGCCGCAGAGGACGTCGAGGTTGAGATCACGCACACGCTCGATGCAGGGTATGATGGGGGCGTCCGGGCAGGACTGGGGATTCGCGGCGAGAACCCCGCCAATGGTGGTGAGATTGACAAAAAGGTCGGCTTCGACGGTATTGAGGAGGAGACTGGCCAGATTGTCGTTGTCACTGAATTTGAGTTCATTGACGGAAACGGTGTCGTTTTCATTGACGATGGGGATGACGCCCCAGTCGAGAAGTGCGCCGAACGTATTCCTGGTATTGAGGAAACGCTGTCGGTCACGCAGATCGTCGCGTGTCAGCAAAACCTGGGAAGCCAGGGCGCCGCGGCGGGAGAAACTCTGATCATACAGGTGGATAAGCCGCCCCTGCCCGATGGAGGCGATGGCCTGTCTCGCGGCGAGGCCGCCCTGCGATGTGCGGGCGGCATTTTTATGCCCGGCCAGGGCCACGCGGCCGGCGGCCACAGCTCCGGACGAGACCAGCACCACCCGGCGCGGCCTGCCGTTCCTGTCTTCGCCGCGCTGAATACGGACAAGTTGATCCACGAGGTTGTCCAGAACTTCAAGGTTCAGGGACGCGCCGGAACTCAGAACGGCTGACCCCACCTTCACGACGACGCAGTCAGCCTGGCGCAGCGCGGCGGCTTTTTCCTTTTCCCATGTGCTCATGACGGTTCTCTTGTGTAGATAACTTCAATGTCGGGGAAGTCCTCGGCGAGCGTACTGTCGTTTTCATCCCTCGCCGAAAGGATGGGGTCGTGCGGCAATTCTTCCTCCCGCGCGGTCCACATGGCTTTGAGAAGCTGCTCAAGATCGCCTGGGGCGTCTTTATTTTTTGCCGAGATAAAGAAGACATCAAGGCCGTCGGCCTGAGCGCGCCGGCGCAGCGCTTTGATTTCTTCCGGCTGGCGCAGATCGCATTTGTTGATGACAAGAATTTGGCGGCGCGCGGCGAGAGTCGGATCGAACCCGGCAAGCTCGGCGTTGATCAGATCAAAACCGGCCCAGGGGTCATCGGCGTCCACGTCTTCCACGCTGAGTATGTGGACGAGAAATCGGGTCCGTTCCACATGCTTGAGAAACCGGTGTCCCAGCCCCTGCCCCAGATGGGCTCCTTCAATAAGCCCCGGGATATCAGCCAGGATCAGGCGCAGGTCAGGATCCGTCTCATGGATCATGACACCGAGATTCGGGGTCAGCGTGGTGAACGGGTAGTCGGCGATTTTGGGACGCGCGGCAGAAACAAGTGAAATGAATGTGGACTTTCCGGCATTGGGCAGCCCGATAATGCCGGCGTCAGCGAGCATTTTCAGCTCAAGGCGCAGATCCAGTTCCTCGCCCGGTTCGCCTTTTTGGGCAAAACGCGGCGTGCGCATGGTGGAAGATTTGAAATGTTCGTTCCCTTTGCCGCCGCGGCCGCCCCTGGCGATGATGATTTCGTCATCGGGAGCGGCGAGGTCGGCGAGAAGTTTTTCTCCGTCTCCGGTACGCGCGAAAACCAGCGTTCCGACAGGCAGATTCAGGGTCAGATCTTCGCCCTTGCGGCCAAAACACTGCCCTCCCATCCCGGATTGACCGTTCTGCGCTTCATAATGCCGGCGCAGGCGGAAGTCATACAAGCTGAGCAGACGGGGATCGGCGCGCACGATAACGTTGCCGCCATCACCGCCGTCGCCGCCGTCGGGGCCGCCTTTGGGGATAAATTTTTCGCGGCGAAAAGACACGCAGCCGTGTCCGCCGTTGCCGGCCTTGACGCTGATGATGGCCTCGTCGACGAATCGCATGGTTACTCTGCAGCCTCTATACCTAAAGTACAGGAGATTGTGTGCCGGGAAAAAACAAATCGGAGGGCCGGCTGTTTATTGGAAATGGTTCTCTGCCTGTGCGCGGGAGGTGCGGACAGTGCCTGCTAAAGGCATACTGTCCGGAAAATTCCTTGGTTACGCAAATGTTGGTAGCAGACGGTACGGTTTCTCCCTCTGGCCAGAGGGTTCACCGGCCCGCGGTTTTGGGGAGAACCGCGCCGCGAATTCCGGCCGTCAGGGCAAGTCGCTTCCTGTCAAGATGTACCCTGTGCTCATCGGGGAAGGCAAGAGGAGAGCCCAGGGGAATTTGAATAAAAGGAAAGAGAAACGCTTTTAAAAAGAAGCGCTTCTCTTTCCTCAGAAAAGGGAACAAGCAAAAGCCGTTATTCGACGACGACCGGGACAATATGAACGCGCTTCATTTCGCGGCGCTTGCGCAGGTACGTATCGTACTTAACGGTACCGTCAACCTTTGCAAACAGCGTATAATCGCGCCCCATGCCCACGTTTTCGCCGGGATAGATAACCGTGCCGAGCTGCCGGGTGAGGATGGTGCCGGCAGTCACATACTGGCCGCCAAAGCGTTTGACGCCGCGGCGCTGGCCGGCGCTGTCGCGCCCGTTGCGGGAACTCCCGCCTGCCTTTTTGTGTGCCATGAGGGTTTCTCCTTACGCCTGAATGGCGGTGATCTTCAAGGCAGTATAGTCCTGACGGTGACCCTGCGTCTTGCGTGAGTCATTGCGTCTCCAATGCTTGAAGACCAAAATCTTTTCGCCGCGGCCATGACCGGTGACGGTGGCTGAAACCTTGGCGTTTTCAACGTAGGGGGTGCCGATCTTGACGTCGGCGCCGCCAATCATAAGCACCTTGTCAAGGGAAATTTCGCTGCCGGCTTCGGCGTCAAGCTTGGCTACCTTGATGTCGGCGCCTTCTTCGACACGGAACTGCTTGCCGCCTGTTTCGATAATTGCGTACATGGGACAACCTCCAAAATGGAAAGACGCATCCTAATGAGAGGCAGTCTTCCTGTCAAGTTTTTTTCTATCGGTTCACGTGAACGTGAAGTTCCCAAGAATAGGTCTTTTTTCCGGATAAAGGAAGCCTTTTTTGAGCGTCAGGAGATAATATCCTATATCACACTGATTTTATTGTTTTAATGATAAAAATAAAAAAATTTTTTTCCACCCCCCTTCCCAAGCTGAAAGAAGACATTATCTATGCCTCGGTTGAGGATGAAGACCAACGGCCGACAGGTTATCACCGGCGGCGTGGATATGTGCCGCCGTTTGGGCCGTGTGGACTCAGGTTAACTGAACACAAAACACATCTTGTTGGAGGATATGTCGTTATGAGTCTGAAACCGCTGAATGACCGCGTGCTGGTAAAACGCCTCGAATCCGAAGAAAAGACCGCCGGTGGCCTGTATATCCCGGATACCGCGAAGGAAAAGCCCTCCCGCGGTGAGGTTGTCGCCGCTGGTCCCGGCAAGCGCGCCGAAGACGGAAAGCTGATTCCCATGGCTGTAAAAGCCGGCGATCTGGTGCTGTTCAACAAGTATGCCGGCACTGAAGTCAAGCTGGATGGGGTCGAACATCTGGTGATGCGCGAAGACGACATTCTTGCCATCATCGAATAGTTTCCTGTTTCATTCCGGTCCCCCCGCACATCTACCGATTTTTTTTGAGGAGAAGATAATATGCCCGCTAAAGAGATTCTGTTTGATTCCAAAGCTCGTGAACGTCTGTCCCGCGGCGTGGACAAACTTGCCAACGCCGTCAAGGTGACCCTTGGCCCCAAGGGCCGCAATGTTGTGATTGAAAAGTCTTTCGGCGCTCCCGCCATCACCAAGGACGGCGTGACCGTTGCCAAGGAAATCGAACTGGAAGACAAGTTTGAAAACATGGGCGCTCAGATGGTGCGCGAAGTCGCCTCCAAGACTTCTGACGAAGCTGGCGACGGCACCACGACTGCCACGGTCCTCGCCCAGTCCATTTACCGCGAAGGCGTGAAGCTTGTGGCTGCCGGCCGCAACCCCATGGCCATCAAACGCGGAATCGACAAGGCCGTTGACGCCATTGTCACCGAACTTGGCAATCTCGCCAAACCCACCCGCGACCAGAAGGAAATTGCCCAGGTAGGCACCATTTCCGCCAACGCCGACGCGACCATCGGCAATATCATTGCCGAAGCCATGTCCAAGGTCGGCAAGGAAGGCGTCATCACTGTGGAAGAAGCCAAGGGCTTCGACACCACGCTTGATGTTGTGGAAGGCATGCGTTTTGACCGTGGTTATCTCTCCCCCTATTTCGTGACCAACGCCGAAAAGATGCTCTGCGTGCTTGAGAACCCCTTCATTCTCTGCCACGAAAAGAAGATCTCGAATATGAAGGATATGCTCCCCGTGCTTGAGCAGGTCGCGAAGGTCAATCGTCCTTTGCTGATTATCGCTGAAGACATCGAAGGCGAAGCCCTGGCTACCCTTGTAGTGAACAAGCTACGCGGCACGCTGCAGGTTTGCGCTGTCAAGGCTCCTGGTTTTGGCGAACGCCGCAAGGCCATGCTGGAAGATATCGCTATCCTTACCGGTGGCGAAGCCGTATTTGAAGACCAGGGCATCAAGCTTGAAAATCTGTCTCTCGCTTCCCTTGGCACCGCCAAGATGGTGCGCATTGACAAGGAAAACACGACCATCGTGGATGGCGCCGGCGCTTCTGAAGCCATCAAAGGCCGTGTGCAGCAGATCCGCTCGCAGATCGCCGAAACGACGTCTGACTATGACCGTGAAAAGCTGCAGGAACGTCTGGCCAAGCTGGTCGGCGGTGTGGCCGTCATCCATGTCGGCGCTGCGACGGAAACGGAAATGAAGGAAAAGAAGGACCGCGTGGAAGACGCGCTCAACGCGACCAAGGCCGCTGTTGAAGAAGGCATCGTCCCCGGCGGCGGTACCGCTCTGGTACGCGCTGAAAAGGTGCTGGCCTCTCTGAAGCCCGCTGATGACGACGAACTGGCCGGCCTGAACATTGTTCGCCGCGCCATTGAAGAACCCCTCCGTCAGATTGCTGAAAACGCTGGTTTCGAAGGCTCCGTGGTCGTCGCCAAGGTCGCTGACGGCAAGGATGGCTTCGGATTTAACGCCGCTACCGGCGAATATGAAGATCTGCTGAAGGCTGGCGTTATCGACCCGAAGAAGGTGACCCGCGTGGCTCTGCAAAAGGCCGCTTCCGTGGCGTCCTTGATGCTTACCACCGAATGCGCCATCGCCGAAAAGCCTCAGCCCAAGAAGGATATGCCGATGCCTGAAGGCGGCATGGGCGGTATGGGCGGCATGGGCGGCATGTACTAAGCAACCCTTTCCGGCGGGATTTGCCTGTCGGTTTTTTCAAAGCCCCCTCTTGGAGGGGGCTTTTTTTGCGTGTCTAGGGCGGGAGCGGCATCTCTATTTTTCTTCGTGCCGGGAGAAGGCTGAACCTATCGACAAAAGACAATGTTTGCGATACGTTTTATGCAGTAGCAGCTGAGTGCTCAGACAGCGCGGTATGTATTCCCCACCTTTTGCGGGGAAATTTTTCTGGGCAGGCCGCTGGTTTTCTGACCAGCTTCCAGTCGCCGCGATTTTTCAGGAGGCTTCCTGTGTCTATTCGTTGCCAACGTATTCTTTATGTCGTCCTGCTTGCCGCAGGCTGCCTCCTTGTGGGCGGATGTTCCGCAAAGGCGCCGGATTCGAAGATAGCACCGCAGACTGAACTCGCCGATATCAGTCGTTTTCCGCAGGATCTGCGGATTTATGCCGACGCGGCCGGCGGAGAGAAGAGCTTGCTGTCGCCACGCGCTCAGGCTTCACATTATGCGCGCTTCAACAAACTCTGGTTCAGCCCGTGGGACAGCAAACCTCCCCGGCCTGGACAAAAGAAGCTTGCCCTGGTGGCCCCGCGTGACTGGGGGCAGGGGAATGCTTCCGGATATGCCGGCAATCTCCGGCGGTGGGCCCCTGAAGCCCAGGCGAAGCTTTTGGCGAATGCCCGGGAATCGGCCTATCCTTCCTGCTTTGTCCCCGCGATCACGGTGCGGAATACGGCTTTGCGCGCGCTTCCCGGCGAACAGCCGCTTTTTGGGGATCCTTCACGTCCGGGCCAGGGCTATCCCTTTGACTTGTTTCGTTACACATCGCTGCCGGTAGGAATGCCGGTTCTTATCACGCATACCTCTGCGGACGGAGCTTGGGTTTTTGTGGAAAATGCCGTTTGCGGCGGCTGGATGCCGACGAAGGATGCCGCGTCGATTGACGAGAGTACCCGGCAGCAATACCGCGCTCACGGTCAGACGGCTTTTGTGCGCGAAGGGGTAACACTGCGTGATGAGGCGGGAAGATTCCTCGCGCTGGCCAATGTCGGCACGGTGTTGCCTGCAGCGGAAGATGGCGGCGCGGTTCTGGTCCCCGTGCGGGATGCCGATGGCGCGGCGCGGCTTTGCAGGGCGCGGGTCACCCCGCGTGACGCCGTGCGTATGCCGCTTGCGCTGACGCCAGATGCCGTGGCGCGCATAGGCAACGAATTTATGGGACGCCCCTACGGCTGGGGCGGCCTGAACGGCGAGCGTGACTGCTCTGCCTTGACGCGGGATCTGTTTACTCCTTTCGGTATCTGGTTGCCCCGCAATTCTTCACGCCAGCGGCGGGAATGGAGCCAGGTATCCCTGGAAGGGCTTACTTCTGCGGAAAAGATTGGCGCCCTTCTGGAGAGGGGACGTCCTTTCGCCTCGCTGATTTATGCCCCAGGACATATTATGCTGTATGTCGGCGAAATGAACGGCACTCCAATTATTTTTCATGCCATGTGGGGAATCCGGACAGACGGGGACGGCAAAATTGCGGGTCGCTTTTTAGTCGGTCAGGTTGTGGTCACTTCACTGACACCGGGGAAAGAGCTGCGGAATGTTCAGAAAAAAAACTTGCTTTTGAATCGTATCCGCAATTTTACAGTGTTAGATGAATAACTGCATCGACTTAATTAAAGTAAGTATGATGACTTTTGTTGAAATATGCTATAAAATAGTTTTGATCGGCTGATGCTTTAATCAACTAGCCAACTGAAAACAGTTTTTGTCCCAAAAGGATGACTTCCGGCAATGTTTGTAGTAACTACCCCCGCAGCTTCCTTCTTTGTTTTTTAGGTTGGATAAGGGGAAACTCCTTTTTCAACTCCGGACAGGGCTCTCAGACGGGATGCGAGGCCAGGAGGGGAGAGAGGATTTCTGATAACCGGAATACGTGACTTTTGTGAACGTGTTCCGCATGCCAAACAAGGAAAAGCTTTATGCCAAGGCGTTATGTCTGCGTTGTCGTATTTTCCTTCGTGATGGGGCTGGTGGCGGTCTTTGGCTATCTTTTTGCTTCTCCTTCTCCGCGTGAGCCTGTTCGTGTCGTCTTTGAGAATGCAGGGGGCCGTGTCGCCTTTGATCACAAACGCCATATCGTCGATTACAAGGCCGACTGCGCGGCCTGCCATCATACAGGGTCTGCGACCAAGTGTGGTGAATGCCATGGAGTGGTTTTTGACGAGGCGTTTCGCAAGAATCATCAGGCTACCATTGGTTCGGTGTCGGACTGCCTGACCTGCCATCATATGGGCTATCAGCGGACTGTACAGGCACACGCCGTGCACCTTCCGGAGACACAGCTGAGTTGTCGGAGCTGCCACCACAGGGATAAATCGATTGAACCCAGACCGGCTAATTGTGCCAACTGCCATACAGAGCAGGCCGAAGGAAACCGTCCGGCCCTGAAGGATGCCGGACATCGTCGTTGCGAGCGCTGCCACCAAAAGCTGGCGGAGCCACGCACGTTTGGCTGTCGTGCCTGCCACAATGTCAATGATAACCGTGAACGCTGGAAAAAGAATGACGCCGTGGATCTGACGGCTTTTTCAGCACGCTGCACGGACTGCCACACTTCCAAGGAAATCAAGGAACTGATTCCCGGCCGGATGGATGCCTTCCATGGCAGCTGCCTGCCCTGCCATGAAAAACTTGGCAAGGGGCCTCATACCAAAGACCAGTGCAAACAGTGCCATACCAATTAGGGGAAACGTGATGCGAGATTGCCTTCAAAGCATGAAAGGCCTCCGGTTTCCGGTGGGCTGTGACGCGGCAGAGGTGGCGGAAAGCCCGGCGCCGCTTCGTGTACGCCTTGACCGCTGCGGTTTTTCCGTCGTTTCCGGTTTGAAGAAGAAAAGTCTTGTTGCGGCCGGGGCACTGCTGGCTACGCACCCCGCGTTGGATCGGGGTGATTTGTTCGCGTCGGTCAGCGGCGAGATTACGGAAATCACGGATGATGATATCGTTATCGCCGCCGTTCCTTCCCCCGCGGAAGGGGCTGTGGAACCTCCTGCCGATGTGCCGGTTATTGAAGCCTCCCTCGCTGGAGACGGGCTTGCCGCCGTGCTGAAAAAACTGGGCGTGGATACGGCGGCTTTTACCGCCGCCTGCGAAACGCTGATCGTCAACGGGCTGGATCCCGATCCCGGCATCAGCTGGGCGGTACCGCTGCTGAAAAGCCAGCATGCCTGTCTCGCCGCCGGATTTGGGTTGCTCGGGCGATTGTCTCAAGCGCAGAAAGTTGTTCTGGCTGTGCCGCAGGGAACCGCGGCATCTCTGGCGTCTTTTGACGGTGTGGAGACCCGTGAAGTGCCGGGCGAATACCCCGCGGGGCTTGATCCTCTGGTCATCCATGCGGTGACGGGAAAAGAAGCTCCTGACAATGTGCATGCGGTGAGCCTGCATGACCTGTGGGGATTGGGACGTGTGGGATTGACCGGTCGGCCTCTTACAGAGACGGTACTTACCGTCAGTGACGGCGAGTATCCCGCGCATCTCATTGTGCCGGAAGGTTTTGTGGCGGCGGATCTGCTTGAGCTGGCAAAGATTCCGCTGGAGCAGGGGGACATGCTGCTTCATGACGGGACCATGCGCGGCGCGGCACTTTCTTCAGCTGAGTGGGGCGTGCGGAAAACGACCACCGGTCTTTTTGTTCTGCCTGCAGGAAGTGTGGCGCCGCTTGATGGGGCAAGCGCCTGCATCAACTGCGGTACCTGCGTAAGCGTCTGCCCAGCGCGTCTGTCTCCCGGCAGGCTGAGCAGTTACGCCGAATTCGGCATGTACGACAAGTGCCGGGACGAAGGGCTTCTGGCCTGTATGGATTGTGGCCTGTGCACCTATGTCTGCATGGCCCGCCGTCCGGTGTCACAGTATTTGCGTATGGCCAGGAGCGTTTCCGCCTGATTCGGCCAGCGGCACTTGCTGCAGGGGGCTGTTTCGTTTCTGCATGGAGGAGAAACCAATGTCTCAAAAGGATTCACAAGCGATGCTGCTCGCGGTAAGTTCGCCTCCGTTTTTGCATTGTGGGCGCACGATAAGGAAAGCCAGCTTCGAGATGTTGATTGCGCTGGCACCTGCCGCAATCATGGCAATCTGGCATTGGGGGATGCCTGCCGCGCGAGTGATGGCGCTGGCCATGCTCACAGGAATATTGGCGGAGGCTCTTTGCCAGAAAATCATGCGCCGCGAAGTTCATGTCGATGATTTTTCCGTAGTGGTTTCTTCGCTGCTGTTCGCTTTTCTGCTGCCTGCCGCGGCGCCGTGGTGGCTGGTGGTTGTCGGAACAGCCGTAGCGGTTTTTCTTGGCCGGATGGCCTTCGGCGGCCTTGGTACCAACCCGGTGAATACGGCGCTGGTGGGGTGGGCCATGCTGTATATTTCGTGGCCTGGCCTCATGGACCCCAACTCCATGCAGCTTGAAACCATGTACATGGATCCCCTGGTGCGTCTCAAGTTTTTCGGTGCGTCCGGCGTACAGGGAATAGGATTAGGGGAGCTGCTGCTGGGCTGCCAGATCGGCGGCCTTGGCGCGGCGCAGGGCCTGGCTCTTTTGGCAGGCGGTTTGTACGTGTTGGCGCGCGGGCTGGTGCGCTGGGAAATTTCCGCTTCGTTTTTCATCGGCGTGCTGGCCTCGGCGACGCTCCTTTATGGCTTGGATCCGGCGCATAATGTTCAGCCTCTGTTCCATCTGGTGACGGGGGGCACGCTCCTTGGCGGATTTTTCCTTGCCACGGAATGGGCCAGCTCGCCTACGGGACGCATTCCCATGCTCATTTACGGGCTTTTCGCCGGCGTGATGGTCATCATTATCCGTGTGTACGGCATTTACCCTGATGGTGTTCCCTTTGCCATTCTTCTGGCTAACCTGGTGGCGCCCCTGCTTGATGGTATCCGCCCGAAACCCTTTGGGGCGAGGAGATAGGCCATGAAGTCTGTCCTGCATATGCTTGTGGTTCTGGCCGCTATCTGTGGCTTGTCAGGATTCGCCCTTTCTTACCTTAAAATGGAAACAGCCCCGCGCATTGAAGAGCAGGTCCTTACCTACGTACAGGGGCCGGCTATTTTGAATGTGCTGACGGGTATTGACAATTCACCCATCGCCGAGCGCCGTAAATTTTCTGTGGAAGGCCGGTCTGTGACGGTTTTCCCAGGGCGGAAGGACGGCAAACTGGTTTCTGTGGCCATTGAGGATTCCGGCAAGGGGTTCGGCGGGGAAGTCGGCGTGATGGTTGGTTTTGACGTTTCCCGGGATACATTGACCGGAATAGGCATCACCACGATGAAAGAGACGCCGGGCCTGGGAACCCGTATCGCGGATCCAGGCTTCACCGGCCAGTTTATCGGGAAACCCACCAATGAGAAGCTGAAATCCCAGGGCGGAAGCATTGATGCCGTGTCCGGCGCAACCATTTCTTCAACCGGCGCCGTAACCGCTGTCGGACGGGCTGCCAAAAGCTATGCCGCGCTCAAACCTGAAATCCTCAAGGCCTGGCAATAGGAGGAGCAGCAGATGCAACAGCTTGTCAGGGAATTTACCAAGGGACTGTGGGCAGAGCTTCCTCCTTTCCGGCTGGTGCTGGGGCTTTGCCCGACGCTCGCTGTCACCAAGACGGCGGACAACGGGCTGGGGATGGGGCTTGCGGTGGTCTTTGTGCTGGCACTTTCCAACGTGCTTATCTCGACTGTACGCCATATCATCCCGAAGGAAGTGCGCATCGTGTGCTTCATCGCCATTTCGGCGTCACTGGTCGTGGCGGTGGAGCTGCTGATGCAGGCCTATGCCTATCCGCTGTACCAGCAGCTGGGGATTTTCGTGCCTCTTATCGTGGTAAACTGCGTCATCCTCGGCCGTGCTGAAGCCTTTGCCGCCAAGAACGGAGTGCTGCTTTCACTGGCCGACGGGCTGGGGATGGGACTTGGATTCACCATGTCGCTGACATTTCTCGGCGGCCTGCGCGAATTGTTTGGCTCCGGCACACTGTTTGGCATGCCTGTGATGTGGGAAGGATTCAAGCCTTTCACCATCATGGTGGAGGCCCCCGGCGCGTTTATTTGTCTGGGGCTCATCCTTGCCGGCATGAATGCTCTTGGCGCTTGGCAGGCCAGAAGAAAGAAGCAGGCTGTCCCAGCCGTTTCCAGCGGCTGCGCCTGCTGTGGAGGATGCCAGAGCTGCGAGGGGAGGAAGTAGGCCATGGATGTGTTTGAACTGTTCATTTCGGCGATTTTCGTCAACAATATCGTTCTGGCCCAATACCTCGGAAACTGTCCCTACCTTGGCTGCTCGCGTGACAAGGGGACGGCCATCGGCATGGGCTTTGCCGTTGTTTTTGTCATTATCATGGCGACGCTCTGCACGTGGTACATGCAGCATTCCGTGCTGGTTCCCTTTGGCCTGGGGTATCTCCAGACCATTGTTTTCATTCTCGTGATCGCCGGCCTGGTGCAGTTTGTGGAGATGTTTCTGAAAAAGATGGTACCGCCGCTGTATGCGGCCCTGGGTATCTTCCTGCCGCTCATCACCACCAACTGCGCCGTCATGGGCGTGGCCATTCTTGTCCAGCGCGAGGAATACGACCTTGTGACATCGCTTCTGTACGCTCTGGCGGCAAGCTTCGGTTTCATGCTGGCGCTTGTGTTGATGGCGGGCATTCGCGAACGTCTGGAGACCTGCCGGGTGCCCCGCGCCATGGCCGGCACGCCTATCGCGCTGATTATGGCGGGACTTATGTCACTGGCGTTCATGGCGTTTAAGGGAATGACCTCGTAAAGGAAGGATCATCATGGTGACGATATCGGTACTGGTGCTCCTTGGCCTTGGATTGCTGACGGCAGCCATTCTGGCAGCGGCCTCGCGGGTGTTTCATGTCAGTGAAGATCCCCGCGTAGCGGCGGTGCTTGAAGCTCTGCCAGGGGCCAATTGTGGTGGCTGCGGTTTTGCCGGGTGCGAGGGGTATGCCAAGGCTGTGGTGACAGATCCGTCCCTTCCGCCGAATCGCTGCTGTGCCGGCGGAGCAGCGACAGCGGCCAAGGTCAGCGAATTGACCGGCAAAGCGGCCGCTGCCAGTGAAGCCATGCACTCGTTCAGGCGCTGCAACAAGCGGCAGGGCAATGTGGGACTGCGCTATACGTATCAGGGAATACCGTCATGCGCGGCTGTCGCGGCGCTGGCTGATGGGGCGGAAATGTGTTCTTATTCCTGCCTCGGCTATGGGGACTGCGTAAGCAGTTGTCCGTTTGATGCCCTGTCGATCAGGGACGGATTGGCTGTGGTGGATGAAGCGGCATGTACTGGCTGCGGCAAATGTGCGGAAGTCTGTCCCAGGCATGTGCTTGAACTTGTTCCCTCACGGGCGCGGGTGGCTGTGACCTGCGCGACGCTGGACAAACTCAAGGCGGTGACCGAGGTCTGCGGCGTCGGGTGCATCAAGTGCCTTCGCTGTGTCAAGGCCTGTCCGGCCAAGGCCGTGCAGCTTGAAAACGGGCGGATTCAGATCGATCATGAAAAATGCCTGGCGCACGGGGACAGCTGCGGGCAGGCCTGCGTTGCGTCATGCGCGCGCAAGGCGTTGTGTTCGCTCAGACCGGTACTTTTGGAGCCACTCGCGAAGGCAGAGGAGAAGACGGCATGATATGCATGAACCGACGTAAATTCCTTGGCGCTGCCAGTATTTTGGGCGCGGGGACCCTCCTGGGGCTGCCCGGTTTTGCCCATGCCGCTGTAACCCGTGAAAGCCGCGTGATGATGGGGACGTTTGTCGATGTGACGCTGGCGGACAGTTCATCCATGCGCGCTGTTGACGCCATAAATGCCGCTTTTGCCGAAGCGGCCCGGCTTGAACGTATTTTCAGCCGTTTCGACAGCGGCACGCCTGTGGCAGAACTGAACAGGGCCGGCCGGCTGGAAGATGCGCCGGACGAGCTTTTGGCTGTGCTGGCACAGGCTTCGCGCTGCCGGGCGGCAACTGGCGGCGCTTTTGACGTTACCGTTCAGCCGGTGGTGGATTACCTCCGCTCCCGGCGCACCCCCCGCGGGCGTATACGTATTGATGAAGCCGAATTCGCCGCGGTCCGCAAGCTGGTGGATGCCACGGCCCTGCGCAGTACAGGCCGCCTCATCCGGTTTGAAAAAAGCGGCATGGGGCTGACGCTGGACGGCATCGCCAAGGGATATGTGGCCGATTGTATGGGGCGCGTGCTGCTTGGCTTTGGTGTAGAGAATTACCTCATCAATGCCGGCGGCGATATTGTTGCCCACGGCTCCAAGGCGTATGGAGAACCTTGGAAGATTGCCGTGGAGTCTCCTTTCCGCAAAGGCAATTATCCGGCATCCCTGTTCCTTTCCAACGGCGCTGTCGCTACGTCGGGCGGATATGAGAACGCGTATGATGGCTCTGGCCTGCGCAACCACCTTGTGGACCCGGTATCCGGTGAAAGCCCGCTGTCTGTGAGCAGCGTCACTGTCAAGGCGCCCACCGCCGTGGAAGCTGACGCGCTGGCTACAGCTATTTCTGTCATGCCCGCTCCTGCCGCTGTGCGCCTTATCCGTTCATGGCCCCACCATGAATGCTTTATTATCATGCGCGGCGGGCAGGTGTTTAAAACCGGTAATTGGCAGATTTGAGGCTGCTCCGCCGGACCGGGAAGCTTGCCTGCTGGCTGATGCGAAAATAAAGTCAGTTTTACCAACGTGGCCGTGAAAGCCGGAACGGGGTACTCCCCGTTCCGGCTTTGTTGTACAGGTAAGAATGCGCCGGACCCGGCATTCCGGATGCCACACTCGAAAAAAGGGTGATTTCTGCGCTTATTCCAGGAAAGGGGCTTGCGCGGACAGTGGGTTGCAGTTATAGTGGAGGCTTCGAAATGTAGCGAAGGCAGGATATGTCTCAGGAGACAAATGAAAATACAGTCAGACATGGTTCTATCGGAAGATAGTTTTGCATACCGGGATTACTCCGGAACAGGCGCTTTCCAAAGGAGGAATCGCGCTTGAACCCTTTCTGGAAGCGGAACGGCGCTGCTATCGCCATGGTTCTCCGCTTCTCATCTGGAGGTTGAATATGAAAGTCACTGTAATCGGGGCAGCGGGTGGAATAGGCCAGCCTCTCTCCCTATTGCTGAAAACCGGCCTTCCGTCCGGAGTGCGGCTTTCCTTGTATGATGTGGTTCCGTCCACGCCGGGCGTCGCCATGGATTTGAGTCATGTCCCCACTGATGTCAGTATCAGCGGCTGGACAGGCGAGGATTTGCCAAAGGCGCTGGAAGGCGCGGATGTCGTGATGATTTGTGCCGGGCTTGCCCGTAAGCCGGGTATGACACGCGAAGATCTTTTGCAGAAAAATGCGGATATCGTAGCTGGTCTGATACGTGCTTTTGCAAACTATTGTCCCAAAGCGATGCTGCTTGTTGGCACTAATCCCGTGAATACCATTGTGCCTCTGGCCGCGCGCATTCTTGAGAAGGCCGGCTGCTATGATCCTCGCAGGCTTCTGGGAGCCACCATGCTGGACACGGTACGAGCTGAAAGCTTCATTTTTGAAAAAACTGGCGCAGCTCCGGATTCGTATCACGTCCCGATGATTTGCGGACATTCCGACAATACCATTGTGCCCCTGCTTTCCAAACTGAGCATGCTGGCTGACAAGCCCGGACTTCGCCATGAAATAAGTGAGCATATCTGCAAGGCCGGCACTGAAGTGGTACAGGCAAAAGCCGGCGCGGGCAGCGCCACGTTGTCCATGGCGTTTGCCTCCTGCCGGACATTGCTTGCGATGGTGCAAGGGCTGAGCGGTTCCAGTGATGCCATTGTCAATTCGTTTGTGGATCATGAACGTTTTGGCGTGCGTTTTTTTGCGCAGCAGGTACGTTTCGGAAAACAGGGGATTGAGGAATTTTTGCCTCTGCCAGAGCTTGACGCCTACGAACAGGAGCTGCTCAGTTCGGCTTTACCCTATCTGGCAAAAGATGTAGAGGCCGCTGCCACTATAACTATCTGAGGGCTCTTTTGCGGCGGAAACGCTGCAAGGCCGTAAAACTATTTACCGATACCATGGGAAACCGCCGGAGAAGGTTCTCGCCGGCGGTTTTTTTATCTGTCGTCGTATTTTTTGAAGCAGGAGATGCAGTAATACTTCCCTCCAAGTTTCCGGATACGGCTTTCCATGACTCCTTCGCCGCAGTCTTCGCACGTCAGGCTTTCCATAAGCCGCGCCCGACGCGGCATGGGGGCTTCTGCCGGTTTGATCTGATAAATTTCTTCGAGCGGCAGTGACATGATGCGTTCGCAGTTTGCCTTTCTCATGCTGGCATGCAGCGCCTTTTCTTCCGGTGTCAGTGTTTCACCCGCTCTGACGCGGCGGAGCAGGTCGCGCCGGAGGGCGTCTTTTTCGCCGCCGATGATGTCCGCGCGGCTGACCAGGCGTGCGGATTTACCGTCGCTGCGGCGGTAAAAAGTGAAGGCAATTTTTCCGCGGTCATGGTAGATGAGATTGCCTTTGCCAAAGGTGCAGCCGACGAGTGATTGAATGGCATCCACGGCGCACATGTCGGTTTCCGTCACGGTGACGATTTCCTCATCCTGCGCGCTGCCCATATTGGCAAGAGCCCATTCCGCCGCGCGCAGTCCCAGCGCAAGCCCTGGGCACCAGTGCCCGTGAAAGCTGACAGCTTTGTCGATCTGTTCCTGTGTGAGTCCGCAAGTCATGTCATTCTCCTTGTGTGTTTCCCCCCCTGGCGCAAGACAGCAGAAAACGGGTGTGCCCGTGCGTCGGGTGAGTGAGAATTTGTCGTGTCGTCCCCGTTTCCACGAGGCGTCCGTCGTGCATGACGCCGATGTGGTCGGCAATTTTCCGGGCGACACCGAAGTCGTGGGTTACAAAAAGCATGGTCAATCCCCGTTCGGTCTGGAGCTCCAGCAGCATCCGCAATATTTTGGCCTGCACGCTGGGATCAAGGGAGCTCGTCGGCTCGTCGGCGACAAGCAGGGCAGGCCGCGTCATGAGCGCGCGGGCGATGCATAGCCTCTGAAGCGCCCCGGCGTTGAGTTCGTGCGCGTACAGCTTCAGAAAATCCGGCGTGCCGGGAAGGCGGACCTCGCAGAACCCGGCGAGAACCTGCCTTTCAAGTTCAAAACGCGGCAAATCCGGAAACTGGATGCGGAGGGGCTCCGCAGCAATATCAAATACAGTGAGGCGCGGGCTGACCGCCAGCAAAGGATTCTGCGCTACAAAACCGATTTTCGCGGCAAGTTGCCTGCGGCGTCTTTTGTAATCAAGCGGAGAGCCGTCCAGAAGAGCGGTTCCGCTGTCCGCTTCCAGCTCTCCAGCGACAATTTTTGCCAGGGTGCTTTTCCCTGAGCCAGTTTCGCCGACAAGACAGAACGTCTCGCCGGCCATGACGCGCAACTGAATGTCATGCAGGGCGAAGGCGCTGGTGTACCGCTTCCGGATGTTTTTGAGTTCCAGAAACGGCACAATCCCTCCCCGTACACAGCGCAGTCCGCTGCCGGGCGTGCCCGTCAGGGCAATTTTACCCGAAGCGCAGTCTGGACAGGCCTGTGTGCAGCGAGGAAGAAAAAGGCAGCCGTCTGCCGGCGCATGTTCGACACCAGTGTCGGCGTGGTGGTGAGACGCTTCGCTGGGCGCGTGGGCATGGGTAATCCGAAGCAGCGGTTCACCGCGCAGGCCGCCCAGCTCGCGCGTGGCGAACATACCGGGAAACGCGCGCACCAACCCGCGGCTGTAGGGATGACGGGCTTCTTTCGTCAGAAGGCTTCCCGCAACTTCTTCCATGATATTCCCGAGATACATGACCTTTGTATCGTCAGCCAGGCTGGCGGTGCTGCCCAGATCGTGCGTGATTAAAAGGATGCCCTTGCCTTCGTTGCGCAACTCCCGCAGGCGTCCCAGAAGAAAGGCGCGTGTACCGGGATCCAGCGCTGATGTGGGTTCATCGAGAAGAAGATAGTCCGGGTCCAGCGCCAGCGCCATGGCCAGAAAACAACGCTGGGCTTGGCCGCCGCTTAATTCGTGGGGATGACGGATGGCAATGTTCCATGGCAGGCCGGCCTGTTCCAGCAGGCGGCGGGCGCGTAATTCCGCCGCCTCAGGAGGCAGGCCCAGATGCGTACGCATGGGTTCCACAAGTTGATCCAGCACCGTGTGAATGGGATGAAGCCCGGCGCCGCCGTTTTGAAAAACCATGGCAACGCGGCGCCAGCGCAGCTTGTTCATGGCGTTCTCGTCACTGAGAGGAAGCGGCTCACCGTCAAGCAGCACGGTGCCGCTTTGCATCGCGTTGTCTGGCAGAAGCCCCATGATGACTTTGGCAAGGGTGGTCTTGCCGCAGCCGGACTCGCCCACCAGGGCGGTGACGCTCCCGGGCCGCAAGGCTAGATTGACATGATCCAGCGCCAGCAGAACATGCTCGCCGCCGTCATGTGTCTGGCGGTAACGAACGGTGACATCATGCAGCTCAAGACTCATACCGGTTCCCTACGAAAGATTTTGCAGACGGGGATCCATACGCTTTTCCATGCGCATGGCGAGCAGGGTGGCGCTCATGATCAAAAGCGACAGGCAGACAATAGGCGGCAGCAGCCAGTTGCTCCAGATATCCAGAAAATAATACTTGAGCCCATAGCCAATCATGCTGCCCAGTGATTTTCGCGCGGGATCCATCAGACCCAGAAACGCCAGGGAAGCCTCCATGAACATGGCGGCCCGCAGCCGCGAAGCCAGCACAATAAGCGCAATTGGATATATTTCAGGAACAAGATGGCGGCGCAGCAGATACCATAACGAGCCTCCCATCTGACGGGCGGCAAGAATGTGAGGCGCTGTGACAAGCATGCGTGCCTGCGCGTTGATCAGCCTGGACGGCCCTGCCCAAAGAAAGAGCGCCAGTGCCAGCGCCATGAGAGACGGCGGTGGCTGAAACAACGCAGCCAGCAGAACCAGCGGCATGATGGACGGAATGGCGAGAAGCATGTCTGCCAGCCGCATGAGCATCAGGCCTGTAACTCCCTGGCGCAGGGCGGAAAAAACGCCTGCAAAGACCGCAAGTCCGGTTCCCGCCATGCCGGCGAGCAAACCGAACATGATGGTATTGCGCAATGCTGTGAGCAGTTCGGAAAAGATATCCATGCCGCCGTCATTGACGCCGAGCCAGTGCTTCGCGGAAGGGGCTTCCAGCACGGTAAAGCTGATGTCGTACGGGTCGTATGGAGCCAGAAAAGGGCCGGCAGTCGCCGCAAGAAGGAGCGTTCCCCCAACTATCGCGGCGAAAAGGAACCATGGATCCCTGCGCAGGGAAAAGGATTCAGCAGGCATGAAGCGTCACTCTCTGCTGTTTGAGCCGGGGATCCAAGTACTGGTATGTTCTTTCCAGCGTCAGTGCCACAGTGAGCACCCCCAGGGAAGAAAACAGCGCGATGCCGCTGATGAGAGGCAGATCCCGCAAAGAAACCGCCTGAAAAAGCAGCGTGCCAAGCCCCGGATAGGAATGGATGCTTTCCACCACGAGCACTCCGGTGAGCATGCCTGCCAGCCGCAGCCCCAGCCGCGTCACGACAGGCAGCAGGGCGCAGCGGGCGGCGTGCGCATACCGTCGCCGCCACGGCGGCAATCCTTTGGCTGCGGCCGTCAGCATGAAGGGCTGGCGCAGGGTCATGAGCATGGCGGCCCGGCTGAGGAGCGCGTTTCCCGGGAGATAGGCAAGAACGAGAGTTGCCAGCGGCAAAACCAGATGATGCAGGATATCCAGAGTCCTCTCCCAGGGGGAAAGCCCGCTGTACACGGTTTCTCCCCCGGCCGCGGGAAACCAGCCCAGCCACAGGGCAAAGACAAGCAGAAGCAACACGCCGGAGCCGAGCTCTGGGATGCCTTCCAGAAATGTCATCACACTTGTCAGCAGGCGATCGGGCACGCTGTCATACCGCCATGCCGCTTCCACACCGAGGATGAAGCCAAGCCCCAGGGACAGGAGGTGGGCCGTCCCCATGAGCAGCAGCGTCCATGGCAGCGCATGCATGATGAGGCCGAAGACCGGCGTCTCGTAGGCCGTTGATGTGCCCCAGTCCAGCCGGCCAAGCCGGCCCAGGTACTGGGTAAAGCTTTCCGATGCCGCGTTGTAGCGCGCTGACGCCCGAATCTTTGCTTCCTCCTGTGCCTCCATGGCCACATGCCCACCTCCGTACATGGCGATGAATGCGTCCCCCGGGAGCAGCCGGGGCAGGGCGAAGCTGGCGTAAACCAGCGCCAGCGCCGTCAAAAGATAGGCGCTGAGCGCGGGCATCCATGTCATGCGCGTGAACAGACGCATAGTTTCCCCGTGGGGTGAGGTTTTACCATCAGGAAAAGGTTATCTGGCTACAAGGGCCATCTTGTTTTGCGGGATGGGCACCCCCCGCCCGCTGATGCCGCCCTGGGTGAAGAACCAGCGGATCCCCTTGGCAGGATTGTAGGCTGCCCTGGAATCCGGATAATACAGTGAAATAGCTGGAAGATCCGTGGCATAGATTTCCTGGATGCGAAAAACAAGTTCCTTGCGCTTGGCCGGATCCATCTCTTTCACGTGCGCTTCAAGCAGCGCGAGCAGCTCCGCGTTATCGCCGTAACGGGCGCCGTTGACAAAGGACGGGGCCACATCCGGCCGGATATAGTCGTTGAGGGCAATGGGATCTCCGGCAAGACCGCCATGTCCGGAGACGGCCAGATCAAAATCCCATTTGACCACGCGCGCATCCGTAGTGGACGATTCAAGCTGGACCAGATTGATCCGTATGCCGGCTTCTTCAAGCTGTTTTTTCAATATTTCGCCATCACGGTCAGGCGTCTGTTCGCCCCCGACAGTAAGCGAGGAGGAAAGCGTCTCCAGCTGGAGAGGATTGCCGTCTTTGGCATAGAAACCGTCAGCGCCCTTGACATACCCCAGTGATTCAAGAATTTCCCGGGCTTTGGCCGTGCTGTGGGGATAGGCCGGGGTGGCGGGATTATACATGGGATGGTCAGTGGGAAGCAGCCCCAATGAGGCGGGAGCTCCAAATCCCCGATGCGCTTTGTCAATCAGCTCCTGCCGGTCAATAGCCCAGGCCAGCGCCTGCCGGAAACGCTTGTCGTTGAGCGGCGCCTTGCGGTGGTTGATCATCAGCTTTTTGTTCCAGCCGTAAGAATCACTGATGATGGTCAACCCTTTCTTCTGCAGCGGCTCCGCCATGTCAGGCTGGATGTTGCTCACGTCAATCTGCCCCGTGGAAAGCGAAGCCAGCGGCTTGCCGGTTCTTATATAAATGACCCGCTTTGCCAGAGGCCGGCCCAGATAATAGTCATCAAAGGCTTCAAACAGGTAGCTGCCCTGGGTTTTGTTGAAGTCTTTGAAGCGGTAAGGCCCGCTTCCGATAAACGCTTCAGGTTCCACGAACGACTTGGGATCCGTGACCTTTTCCCAGATATGCCGGGGAAGGACAGGCATGGTCCCCGCGATATTGGTCAGGAAGGGGGCAAAGGGCTTGGCGAGCGTGACGACCGCCGTGGCGTCGTCAGGTGTTTCCACCTGCTGCACATAGCCTACAGGAGCCCACGAGTAGGGGAATTTCTTGAAATAGGCAAAAGTGAAGGCCACGTCTTTTGATGTCACAGGTTTCCCGTCATGCCATTTCGCTTTGGGGTTCAGCCGGAACGTGTACGTATGCGTAGCCGGATCGTAAGACCAGGACGAGGCCAGCGCTGGAATTTCTCCGTTTTTGTCCTTCCAGATCAGCGTGTCGAAAATCCAGCTCATGCGCACATAGCCCGGACCGCGCTGATAATGATGATAGGGATTGGGAAGTCCCCAATCCCCCTTGCTGTCGCCAATACGGACTTCAGCCAGCGTCTGCGTGTCCGCCGCCATGCCAAGCGCAGAGGCAAACAGCAGGCAGGCACACGCAATGAGGCCAATTTTGATGAATAACCTGTTCATACATATCCTCTTTTTGTGCTATTATTAAAGAAAATGTGTTACCATAAGATTGGTAACATCTTTTATAAAAAGATAGCACCACCAGTGAAACACTGTCAATGAAAGTATGCCGGATGGCGCTGGCGTTTTTCCTTTTTATAATGCGCCGCGTTCCGATGTGCCTGCGCAATATTTTTCCGAGCAGCGCATCCGCAGGTCTGTTCAGAGCAGAGGGAAGGCCACCGTATTCATTAATGGATTATGCAGTCTTCTGAGCAGGGTGCGGGCAGCATTCCCGGTGTTTTTTTGAGCGCGCGGCAGATTTAGCGCGGGACTAGTTGAGTATGGCAAGCATACCTTTGCGAGAAGGAGGGACAAGATACGCCAGCCTTGCGAAAACAAGGGAAGAAGTGAGCTGTGTTCTGCAATTATTCTTACTTAAGGATAATCTTTGAAAAAGAATCCGCCATCCCGCGCTGTGCGCAAGATTTTCGCATCATTATCAGGCATATGCGCTCCAAAGACCCTCCAGCCTTTTTCTGCCGCCAGTGTCAGAGAAGCCTGGCGCGTGGCAATGGCTTGCGTTTTATCCATGTCAAAAGAAGATGTGATCCCAAGATATTGAATCTGTACCAGTGCCCCATGAAGCAAATCTCCCCAAAACAGCAGTGGGGGCTGCTTCTTTTGGCAGTCTTCCACCAATACGCCGCAATGCCCAGGCGTGTGCCCATACAACGGCAGTATCCCAATCCCAGGCAATACCGGAGTGACTGCATCCGGCTTTAATCTGATCAGATCTACCCTCCCATCGCTCAAAGCTGGCAAAAGATCTCCCCAGGCTTTGTCCATGTTGGGATTCTTGGAACGGTTCGCAGCATCGTTCCAGTACGCGTATTCCTCTTCAGAAAACAGGATGTGCGCCTTAGGGAAAACAGGTTTGCCATCCCGTGTCAGACCGCCGATATGATCCCTGTGGGCATGCGTGATGATCACATGCGTCACAGCCGCCGGGGCAATCCCGATGTCATTCAGCAATGCTATCAGTCTGGGAAGCGTCGAGGGAAGCCCTGAATCAACCAAAACCACTGCATCTCCGTTACGAATAACCATTACATTCTGCGCGTTGTATATTTCCCCTGATGGATAGGCGGCTTTGATAGCCGCACCTTGAGCGTCATTCAGGGGGAGCAAAATACTGGTGGCGTGAGCGCGCCAACCCACAGCCAGCACATCTATCCGCGCAGTTCCGACATAACATGTTTTAATGTCGTCATGCGCCGTTGGAGCGGCCTGACAGGCTGTGACACTGAGAAATACCGCCGCTAAGCATAAAAGAATAATACGTTCAATCATAAGCTTTCCTGGTGGTTAAATTTATTTATCTATATACTACACCAGTAGCGCCAAATTTAGCAAGCATAGAAATCAACAGGCGTATTTTGGCAAAGTATTCCGGCTAATTTTAATCATTCAGTGTTCATTGAAAGATAAAATAAATTATGAATACTGGCATCATACTTGCAGAACTGACACGCCTTCGGCGTATCCACGCTCGCTATGCCTGAACGGCTTAAAACCAATGCCCTTTCCGAGAGCGTTGTGTCCTTTTCCTTTTTCCATCCTGTGCAACTTCTCCAGGGGCAGGGGATTTGTCTCACTGCAGTAAGCGATCCTTGAAGGCGGAAAAGCAGTTAAGCGTATTTCGGTTACGTCCGTTACTGCACCCCTGAGTCAGCCAGACAAAGGGGAGCCTAAGGTGAAGCACTCTTTGAGCAAAGGGCGTGTGAAAAATGATTTTATTTCATAATAATTATAAAAAAAATGAATTTGATATATTTTTTAAACTGTACGATAAACAAGTAACAAAGAACCAACTGAAACCTATAAATGCGATTTTGTTGAGGAAATAATATGTGCTACACACATTCTCTGGCTGAATATACGACAGGTCTTACTGCGCAGACCATTCCTCATCGGGTACAGTTTAAAAGCAAACTCAATATATTAGACACACTGGGGGTCGCGCTTTGTGGTTCCTGCACCCCGCATGCGACAGCAGCGTTTGCCACTGCTGAGGCGCTGGGCGGCGAAAAGCAAGCTTCCGTGATTGGTCGTGCCGCACAAACCGACATGGTGAGAGCCGCTTTTTTGAACGCGCTGGCCGCCCATTCAATCGATTTTGACGATGCCCATAAATTTGTCCATCCCGGCGCTGCCATAGTGCCTGCGGCGCTTAGCGTGTGTGAGCACATGCACCGCTCCGGCGCAGTATTCATGGCAAGCGTTATTGCAGGGTACGAAGTGGCCGTTCGAACCAGCCTGGCGGCAGGCCTTGCGCATCGCAAGCGGGGCTATCATCCCACAGGCACCTGCAATACTCTTGGGGCTGCCGCGGCGGCCGCACACGCTCTGGGCCTGGATGCGGCAAAAACAGAATCCGCCTTGGGCATTGCAGGGTGCCAGGCTGCGGGGCTCAGCCAGTACCGGCTTGACGGCAGCGCCAACAAGCATCTGCATGCGGGCATCGCAGCGCAGGGCGGTGTTTTGGCGGCATTGCTTGCGAATAATGGATTCCATGGCACAAAAAATATTTTGGAAGGCGAACTTGGTTTTCTTGCCGTACTGAGCGACGGAGGAAAACCTTCTTTATTAACTGACGGACTGGGGGCAACATTTGCTGTCGAAGGTACAGACATCAAGCCCTATCCTTCCTGCCGTCAGACACATGGCGCGATTGATTTGGCACTTGAAGCCATAAAGCAGGGGCTGAGACCGAGCGATATTACAAGAATCGACATTGATATCTATGAATACGCAACTGCCAAATGGCATGCGGCCAATACGCCTCCTGAAACTGGGCTGCAAGCTATGCTCAATATTCCATACTGTGTTGCCTCGGCACTGGAAGAAGGCAGCTTGTCTCTGTGCAACTTCGATCAAGCTGCGCTTGGAAATCAAAACGTCAAAGAACTGACATCCAAAATTTTTGTTAAGGCGGATCCGCAAATGACCGCTGTATTCCCTGAGAAACGTTGTGTCCGGCTGCGCATTTCCACATCTGACGGCAGCCAGCGCACTCTGGAAACAGATAACCCCAAAGGCGGGAAAGAGCATCCTCTTACGCAGGATGATGTCGAAAATAAGTTTCGTTTACTGACGAAGTCCATTTTGGGTTTGGAAGGCTCCGAGCGGGTGATACAGCTGATCGGGAACCTGGAGACCTTACCTGATGTTGGTGCATTGGCCGCATGTCTTTGCGGCAAGGCTTCTTGTTGATGTTTCATGCACTTCCTTAACTTGTCACCGAATACGGGAGAAGAAGATGAGCAACAGCAGAAAATGTCTGGCAGGAATCGGAATTTGTTTTGTATTCATGATTCTTGCACCGTTGATGGGTATTGGGGAAAGTTTTGGCGCAGAAAAACAATGGGCGCCCAAGCATATTGAGATTGTTATGCCGCATAAAGTTGGCAGCAATCAGGACATGGTAACACGGATTTTGGGAGATGCCTGGTCCAAGAGGCTGGGAATCCCCTTTATTTATTCCAATAAGCCGGGTGCCAGCGGGCAAATCGGCTACAATTATTTTATGACGCGCCCGCAGGACGGCACCACCCTTCTTTCCACCAATTTGGCTTCAGCTGTCATCATGTACAAGGAACAGCAAAAAAATCTTCCCTGGAAATGGGAAGAAGCGCTTGAGTGGATGGGGCTTTTCGGTGTTGACCCGGGAACGATTTTTGTCCGCGCTGAATCTCCGTTTAAGACTATTCAGGAGCTGATCGCTGCCGCCAAGACGCAAAAGCTGCGTGTTGCCATTTCTTATTGGGCAAGCCCTGATAACCTGCTGATGCACCAGCTCATGCAGCAGACCGGCGCTCAGTTTGAAATCATTCCTTACGGCAGCGGAAATGACCTGGTAACCCAGGTGGTTGGCGGGCATGTGGACTTTGGCTTTACGAAGGTTTCCGGCGTGGAAAAGACCGGAGGTATGTTGCGCCATCTCGCCATTTCCATGGCCGAGAATCCCATTCCCGAGATGACCAACGACGCTCCGAGCCTTGACAAGGCACTCGGTACCAAAACGCTTGGCGTCTCTTCCTACCGTTCCATCAACATGCCGAAGCAGCTCCGCACGAAATACCCGGACCGCTACGAGCGTATTAAGAAAGCTTTTTATGAGGCCAAACGGGATCCCGAAGTCATCAAGGCCATGGAACGGGCTGGCGTGTCTGCCAAGCTGTTCGGCCTAGACTGGGAAACAGAACAGCTTGAAGAGCAGACGCGTCTGTATTGGGATGCTTACGAGGCGAACAAGTCTCTCTACGAGAAGAAAAAATAATGTATGGCCCGGCGCCGGGGCATAGGGCAAGAAAAAGCAAGTTATGGTCCGGCGCCGGGAATATTGAAGAACCCATGAATTCCAAAGGTGGGTACCATGGATAAGGGTGGAAAGACAATTGATTATGGTGAGCTGATTATACCAGTTACGGTGGTGGCATATATTGCCTACAACCTCGGGATGCAATTTTATGAAGGATACCACACGTCAACTATTGCGTATGGTCTTCTTCTGGCCTTTCCGTTGCTGATATGCCTTGGAAGCATTGTCTGGGGGGTATTCAGGGGCAAAGTGGCCACACGGCCGCATTTCGCCCTTAAGGCGCCGGTGATGCTGCTGGCGGTCAATGCCCTGCTTGTCGCCTTGCTGCCTTTTATCGGCTACCAGATCGCTTTTGCCATCTACCTGGTAGCGGCCATGCGCTGGTTCCACGTAAAAAGCTGGCTTAAAATAGGCTTGCTGACTGTGGCTGTCGTAGTGATCGTCCATCTGGTCTTCGTCATGTGGATGGAAGTGCCTCTCCCCCAGGGGGTCCTGTTTGAGGAGGGGAACTGATGGACGCTTTTTTTGACAGCAATGTATGGGCCGGGCTTTGTATCGCCGCATCGCAAATCTGGGTTGTCCCCATCGGGGTTTTTGTCGGTATACTGGTCGGCGCTCTGCCAGGGCTTGGTGCCAGCAACGCCCTTGCCATCTTCCTGCCCATGCTGCTGAGCATGCCCGTTTCAATGGCCTTGATTTTTGCCACATCCCTTTACTGCGGAGCAGAGGTCGGCGGCTCTTATCCCGCCATTCTGATCAATATCCCCGGCACGGGATCCGCGGCTGTAGCCGCGTTTGACGGCTATCCCATGGCCAAGATGGGCAAGCCGGCTCAGGCTATGGGGGTTTCCATCTTTGCTTCGTTCGTGGGCGGAATCATGGGCGGCATTGTCTGTCTGACCTGCACACCAATTATCAGCAAATTTGCCCTCAGCCTCAGCTCCGTAGAAATGACCGTGATCATCATGTTCGGTGTCGTGGTCCTGGGACAGATGAGTTCCGGAGGACTGGCAAAAGGGCTTGTAGCCGGTATTTTCGGCCTGCTGGTAGCCACAACCGGAAGTGATCCTATTTGGGGGCATGCGCGTGCAACCTTTGGCTCGCTGTACCTGGCCGACGGGATTCCTGTCATTGCCGCGCTGATCGGGCTTTTGGCCTTCTCTGAGCTGATGGCCGCCATGGAAGATGCTGTCAATTCTGATTCCACACAGCCCCAACAAGCCATGATGACCAATGCGTCCCTCGGATATTCCGGTATATTTGACGGGTTCCGCATGACCATTGTCCGCTGGGTTAACACCATTCGTTCTGCCCTGATCGGGGTGTTCATCGGCGCTGTGCCTGGGGCGGGCGCGTCTATCGCCAGCTTTGTGGCCTACCAGCAAGCGGCGAACTTCTCTTCGCCCGAAGACAAGCAAACATTTGGAAAAGGCAATCCTGACGGCATCATCGCGCCTGAAGCTGCCAACAACGGCGTTGTGGGCGGAAGTCTTATCCCCCTGCTGACCTTGGGCATCCCTGGCAGCTCCAGCATGGCCGTACTGATGGTAGTGATGGCCTATGAGGGGCTTGCCGTCGGCCCGCGCCTTCTAGAGCAGAACGGTGACATCGTCTATGCGTTGCTCTGGACGCAATTTACCGCCGCCCTTGTCATGCTGATTTTGGGGACTATCTGTGCGTACTTCATTTACCGTATGGCCTATATTTCCTTATCGGTAATGATCCCCATAGTATCTGTTTTTGCGCTTATCGGCGGGTTCGCTATGCGCCAGTTTACCTTTGATATGGTCTTGGTACTGGTATTCGGCGTTCTTGGATACGTTATGAAAAAATACAAGTACCCGCCCCCAGCCATGCTGTTGGGGATCATTCTTGGCCCCCTTCTGGAAGCAAATATGTTCCGTGGGCTCAAAATAGGACTTGGTGATCCTATGGTATTCTTTACACGCCCACTGTCGGCCATGCTTTGGGGCCTTCTTTTGCTTACCTTTATCCTGCCCGTGTTGTTCAACCGGATGCGTTCACAAAAAAAGCGCAAGAACTGAGGAAAATTCCTGTCATGCCAAGTCTGGAAACTCTGCTTTTCGTCGGGAACATGCTGCTGGGCGGCGTGCTTGGGCGGATGACCCGGATCTCCGGAGGCGCGATGCTGGGGGCCATGGCTTCGGCGACATTGTGGAATTTGGGAGGGGCTCCGGTAGTCAGCCTGCCGGCTTGGTACGGAATCAGCGTGCAAGTCCTTGCGGGAAGTCTTGTTGGAGTCGTTATGACAAGAAGTGTCGTCAAACAGATCGGCACACTGGCCTTTCCCGTTGTGAGCACGGCGTTGATGGTGTTGAGCGCAGCCATCTTGGGGTGCGTTATACTGACACTGTGTTTTGATTGGCATTTCACCACAGCCTGGCTGGCAGGATCGCCTGGAAGGACACAGGATATGCTTATTTACGCCAGTGCGGTAAATGCGGAGATCGAAAAGGTTGCGGCGGTTCATATTGGCAGACTGCTTGCGGTTCTACTACTAACGCCGCTTATTATACGCGCAGGGCATGCCCTGTTGAACCCTAAAACCTCTTCTTAGGAAGAGAAGGAGACCAACATGTCCAGAGTTTTTGATTTTCTTGAAGTTCCTACCCGTAGCGTCAAACCCCGCACCCAGGGGCTGACCATCGTGCGTGACCATAATATTGGCTGGAATTGTGCCGTTGATATGGTTGAAGCTGTCGGGAACGTTATTGACTATGTTAAGATGCGCCACATCACTGTTTGCAATATCAGCACCGAATACAACGATCTCACTTTGCGCAAGATTCGTCTTTACCGCGCCAACGACATGGACGTGTTCCCCGGCGGCATCGTTTTTGAAAACGCCTATTGCCAGAACAAGGTTGAACGTACCTTTGAAACGTTGAAGGCGATGGGATTCAGCGCCGTCGAATGCTCCGAAAACATCATTGACATCAAGCTTCCTGACAAGATCAAAGCTGTCAAGCAGGCTAAGGCTGCCGGGCTGAAGGTGCTGTTTGAGGTCGGCGATAAATATCCCGTGGGCCCCCTGGATGTGGATATGTGCGCTGACGAATGCCATGCGCTGATTGACGCGGGCGCGGACCTTGTCATTGTGGAAAAATCTCTGCTGGAAACCAGCCTCGGCAAAGCCGGCGAACATCCCGACGCCTATCGCATTAAGGAACTGGTGGAAAAGGTCGGCCTGCGCTATCTGACCTTCGAAGCCGAAGCCAAGGGACACCAGGGCTGGCTGTTCAATACGTTTGGCCCCGACGTCAATGTTGGTCCCAACCTGCACCCCGACGATATCGCCAAACTTGATGCCACCCGTCTGACCTGGAGCCGTGAGGGCGGTTATACTTGGCTGGTGAACAAGGCCCGTGAAGCCGGATGCCTGTCCAATTCTCTGGATTTCTAAGGATACATGACCATGCCTGGCCAGCAAAAAAAACGCTCAAACGCTTTTCCGATGATTCTCGGAATGGCTTCTTTGGGCGGGCTGGCCGGTGCATGGGCCGCATTTCCCGGTTCTGTCATGGTTTGCGCTATGCTGGCCGTGGCCATCTGGAATTTGCTCACCGGAAATGTGAACAAGTTGCCGCGCTGGATGAATTTTCTTCTTCAAGTGCTGACAGGAACCCTGGTCGGCGTCCAGCTTACCCCGGAAAAACTGGCAGGATTGTGCGACAATATTGTTCCTTTATTCATCATCGTGGGGCTGCTGTTTCTGTTTTCCCTGCTGTGCATGATGCTTTTATACCGGAAATTCCACTGGGATTTGTCTACCGCGTGGTTGGCATCGGCCCCGGGGCGGATGCAGGACATACTCATTATGGGGGCCAGCATGAACGCGGATCTCGAAAAAATCATGCTGACACACATATTACGCATTTTCAGTGTTGCCTCTTTGACCCCGATTTTTTTCAGCCTGATCAAGTAAGAAAAGCGTTCTTGGCTGATGCAGGTTGGCCACAAGCTTACTTCATATTGGATCCATATAGGAGAGCATTCTCATGAGTGATTTGATTCCCTACCCGGTTTCTGTTTATCGCGGCGGCACAAGCAAGGGCCTGATTTTCAATGCAAAAGACCTGCCGAGTTCTCCTGATGAACGCGACAAGACCATTCTTGCAGCCTACGGCAGCCCTGATGCGCGTCAAATTGACGGAATGGGCGGTGCGGACTCACTGACAAGCAAGATGGGGATTATTGCCAAATCTGAGCGGCCTGACGCAGATATTGACTACACCTTCGGGCAAGTCAGCCTCTATAATGCCAAGGTCGACTACACCGGAACCTGTGGGAATATTGCTTCGGCCGTAGGGCCTTACGCCATTGATAAAGGTATGATCCCCGCTGTTGAGCCGGTGACGAACGTGCGTATTTACAACACTAACACCAAAAAAATCATAGTGGCGGAGATCCCTGTTGAAGACGGGTATCCCAAATCAGACGGCACCTTCAGCATCGACGGCGTGCCCGGCACTGGCGCCCGTATTACCTTGAATTTCCTTGATTCAGCTGGTTCTGTTACCGGTAAATTGCTGCCGACAGGAAAAGTACGCGAGACAGTTGATACGCCTTTCGGAAGTTTTGAAATCTCTTTTGTCGATTCAGCCAATCCTGTGGTTTTTGTAAAAGCATCTGAATTGGGCCTGACGGGGACTGAACTGCCCGACGCTCTCAATGCCAATCCAACACTGCTCAAAACGCTCGAGTATATCCGTGGGACCTATGCCGTCAAGATTGGTCTTTGCGACAGCCCTGAGCTCGCCAGCGCAAAGAGCCCGGCCGTCCCCAAAGTTTGCTTTGTTTCCCCAAGTCAGACCTATACGGACTCCACTGGCCGTACCGTTCGTCAAGAAGATATTGACATCGTAGGGCGGCTTATGTCCATGCAGAAACCTCACAAAGCCTATGCTGTGTCCGGAGCTATTTGTACCGGAACTGCCGCAAAAATTCCTGGGAGCATTGTTTGGGACATGCTTTCGGAAAAGGCAAAAGAAATGTCACGCGTCCGAATTGGCCATCCGGGGGGTATCCTGGAAGTAGAAGTCGACATTGAAAATACTGGTGACTCCATCGTCCTGCACAAAGCGGCCCTTGCACGGACTGCACGCAAGCTTATGGATGGGACTGTTTATGTTTCATCGCAAAAGGTAAAGAGCCTTTTGCTTGAAAAATAATCAGCAGCATTGCTCCCTTGTTTCCGGGGAAAAGAAAACAATCGTGCGCTGTTGTCTTACCTTTGAAGGCTGTTGACCTGAAAGGGATTAAACCACAGGCGTACCGTGGCCAGGAGTGAAAAAATGGACTTTCGAGAGCTTACCTATGTGTCGGCTATTGCCCAGCATAAAAGCTTGACAAAGGCTGCGCACGAATTGTTTATCTCCCAGCCAACCCTTACAAAATTTCTTCAAAACCTTGAGAAGGAACTCGGCATTTCATTATTTCAAAAAATAAGCAACAAATTTGTGCTGACATACGCTGGGGAACGATATCTCGCACACGCCAGGGAAATCGTTAAAATAAAGCATCAGCTGGACCAGGAGATGGCGGATATCGTCAAGCGCGATGTCGGTGAACTTCGAGTCGGTTTCCCACTGATGCGGGGGACATATATCATTCCGCTGGCGTTGCCCATTTTCAGACAGAAATACCCTAACGTTAAAATCCTGCTGCATGAACATACGTCTTCCAAGCTTGAGGTGCTTCTCAGTAACGGTGTAATTGATGTGGCCTTCTTCAATCTTCCCATCAACGATCCCCAGATACGCTATGATGTCGTAAAAAACGAAGAAGTTCTGCTGATTCTTCCTGAATCCCATCCGTTGGCAGACAAGGCAAAAGCAATCCCAGACAGCAAGTATCCATGGCTTGATCTCAGAGATTGCGCCGATGAAGCCTTTGTCCTCCAATTGCCGGGCCAGCGTACTCGCCAGTTGGCTGACGACATCTTCCATCGTCTGGGGATCATTCCCAAAATCTTGCTGGAAACCCGGAGTATCAACGCCGGCGTCCAGCTGGTTGCCAGTGGATATGGCGCAGGTATTGTGACTGAAAACCATCTGCGCCATATCCTCATGCCACGAAAGCCTCGGTGTTTTTCCATAGGGGAGCCAAGGCATCTGGTCGGTTTTGTTTGTGCTTACCGTTCCGAAACCTACCTTCCGCACTACACCAAGGATTTTATCCAGATTGTCAGGGATGTCAGCTGATATCATGCCCTCTCTATCAGGGGACCTGCAACTTGTTACCGATGTTTATGGAGGTATCGAGATGTCAAGACAGCATTCTTTTGGTTTTGGGCTGCTCATGTTTGTCATGGGGCTTGCTTTTCTTTTTGCAAATGAAACCATGGCAGCATCTGACTGGAAGCCACGCCAAATCGAGATTGTTATTTCCAACCCCGTCGGCGGCGGCCAAGATATTCAGACCCGTATCATCGGCGAGGCTATGTCTAAATATCTGGATATTCCTTTTACGTACAATAACAAGAAAGGAGCTAGCGGGCAGATTGGATACATGCATTTTCTGTCTCGCCCTAAGGATGGGACATATCTTCTTTCTTCAAATCTGTCATCGTCTGCTATCATGTACAAAAATCAGCACCCTGCGTTCGACTGGGACAAGGAATTGGAGTGGCTTGGCATTATGAGCATTGATCCTGGTGTATTCTTTACCCGGGCCGACTCCCAGTTCAAAACGCTCAAGGATGCTGTCGAAGAAGCCAAGAAACGCACCGTTACCGTGGGAATTTCCTACTGGGCCAGTCCTGATAACTTGCTGGTTCAGCAGATTGCCAAACAGACTGGCGCAAAGTTTGAAATTATACCTTACGGCGCAGCCAATGATATCGTAACGCAAGTCCTGGGGGGCCACGTCGAATTCGCTTTTGCCAAGGTAGGTGTTACTTCACGCGTTGGGGATTCTATCCGCTACCTCGGACTGGCGATGCGTAAAAACACGCTTACAGAGATCATCGGCGATGTTCCCACTGTTGACGAACAGCTTGGCATTCAGACTCTGGAAGAGGCATCTTACCGTTGCATTAACATCCATACCGCTTTCAAGAAACAATATCCGGAACGCTATGCACTGCTTAAAAAAGCCTTTGAAGCCGTCAAAGATGATCCAGCCGTTATTGAAGCAATGAAAAAAGTTGGTGTGTCACCAGCCCTTATGGTTGACTGGACGCCAGAACAGCTGAAGGCTCAGACACGTTCATACTGGGATGCGTATGATTCGTTCAGTTTTATATACGATAAAAAAGATACAGAGAAAAAATAACATGTGCGGCTTTCCCCTCTGGGGTTTCACAGAGGGGAAAGCCATTTGGCAGAAGGAGAATGTATGCGACGTTCAGGCAAGATCGACTGGGGCGAATTTATCATACCAGGAATCGTGCTGGCTTACATTATTTACAATATTGGCCTTCAGCTGTTTCGCAGCTACCGGTTTTCAACTGTCGCCTACAGTATGCTGTTGGCCATCCCATTAGTACTGTGCTGCTTTGCCGTCATCGTTGATGTGTGCAGAAAAGGAGCAGAGCATGACACATCAGCCTCTGTTTCTCCAAAACGATTTCGAAAGCCAGTTCTTTTTCTGGGTTTGAGCGTGCTCCTTTTGCTTATTATGCCAGTAATTGGGTATCTTATTTCATTTTTTTTATATATTTCAACGCTGATGCTTGCTTTCGCTGTACAGGGAAAAATAAAGATATTTGCTATAGCAGGCGTAACTACGGCAATTGTGTATGCTATTTTTGATTTTTGGCTGAAGCTTTCTTTGCCGCAGCCTTTTTGGGTAAGCTAGGAGAAATGCCATGGAAGAGGTCGTATTTTCAGGGCTGAGCATGATGCTCTCTGGCATTTGGATTGTCCCCATAGGTATTTTTATCGGTATCTTGGTAGGGGCCATCCCTGGGTTGAGCGCTGGGAACTCGTTGGCCATTCTGATGCCGATGATGCTCGGACTCCCCGTCGAACTGGCTCTTATGTTTGCTGTTTCCTTATACTGTGGGTCGGAAGTTGGAAGTTCGTACCCCGCCATTCTGCTGAATATTCCGGGAACAGGATCAGCCGCGGTAGCAGCTTTCGATGGTTATCCCATGGCGAGAAACGGAAAAGCAGCCCAAGCCATGGGTATTTCCATTTTTTCCTCCTTTGCGGGCGGAATGCTCAGCGGCATTGTCTGCATCACTACGGCTCCTTTGATCAGCCGCATTGCTCTGAAGCTGAGTGCTGTGGAAATGACCATTGTCATTTTGTTCGGAGTGGCTGTCCTTGGGCAGCTGGCTTCGGGCGGCCTCGCGCGGGGGCTGATTGCCGGATTCTTTGGCCTTCTGGTCGCCACCACAGGACTGGATCCTATCTGGGGGCAGCCAAGAGCGACCTTTGAATCCATGTACCTCCTTGATGGCGTGCCGATCATACCGGCATTGGTTGGTTTGCTGGCTTTTTCGGAGCTTTTGTCCATTCTTGAAAAGGAAGGTGCCTTTGAAAACACGGCGGCCGGTGTGGGGGCCATTGGCTTCAGCGGTATTTTTTCCGGATTCCGGATTGTCCTCAGGCGATGGGGAAATTTGTTGCGTTCCAGCATGATTGGAACAGGGATCGGAGCTGTTCCGGGAGCTGGCGCCGCCATAGCCAGCTTTATCTCTTACCAGCAGGCCATCACGTTTGCTCCGGAACAGCAAAAAGCAACTTTCGGCAAAGGGAATCCCGATGGCATCATTGCCGCCGAAGCTTCAAACAATGGTGTTGTAGGCGGCAGCTTAATCCCGTTGATTACCCTGGGTGTGCCCGGCAGCAGCACAGCCGCTGTCCTCATGGTCATTATGGCTTTTCAGGGATTGGCCGTGGGCCCGCGCCTTTTAGTCCAGAATGGCGACGTGGTCTATGCCATGCTTTGGACACAGTTTTCTGCAGCAGTTTTTATGTTGCTTATCGGCACAATCTGCGCCTATGGGATCCACAGGTTAGCCTATGTGCCTACTTCGCTCATGGTTCCCGTGGTTTCGGTATTCGCGCTGGTCGGAGGTTTTGCCGCCAGGCAGTACTGGTTTGACATGCTGCTTGTCGTGCTTTTCGGTGTTCTGGGTTATATAATGAAAAAATATAAGTATCCTCCTCCTGCCATGCTTCTCGGTATTATTCTTGGGCCTCTCCTTGAGGGAAATCTTTTGCGAGGCCTGAAAATGGGGCTCGGATCGCCGGAAATCTTTTTTTCACGCCCGGAAGCGCTTATCCTCTGGGGACTATTTTTGCTGACTTTTCTTATGCCTCCTCTGCTGAGACGGCTTAGGAGCAGAGGAAAATAACGGACACCTGATAACGGTTTTCCAAGCCATGAGAGAACAGTACAAAAAACCTTCTGTTGTGAGCTCACAAACGCAAGCAGGAAGGCCCATGATGTATTCTGGGTATGCCATGGCACATTGGAATGCAAGTATCACATTATTTGGAACACCACACGGTGGATGGCGTGCAGAATCCGCCAGAGAACAGCGTATCAGCGGCCGTGGAAGCATGAAAGGAATCTTTAGCAGGTACGGGTAAGATTTTAAGGCGTTTTTTTAGCTGACTATGCCTTTTTACAATAACACGTTCTGGAATCTCCAGATGATGCGTGAAGAACCGCTTTGAACGGCCTCGTATCCAGCCGGTCGGTTTTTCCGGAAGAGGCTGGGCTGCATATTCATGCTTTGGAGCGAAGATGCTTGAAGAACGGACGTTGACGTCGCACGATGAACTGGCTCAGCGTGCAGCACTCTTGTCCTCACGCGGTTTGGGGATTCCGGGGGGGGAGACGTGCATTCTCGGTTTGTATGATGGCGACGAACTGGTTGCTACGGGATCAATCGTAGGCGACACGCTGCAAGGGATTGCAGTCAGCCGCTCAAAAGAAGGCGAGGGGCTGATGGCGATTTTGCTGTCAGCATTGCTCAAACGCATACCCTATTTGGCTGCGCCTTCTCAGAATATCAGAATATTCACTGCTGCTTGCAATGCGGATATTTTTTCAAGTCTGGGTTTTTCGGTTGTGATGAGCACAGGCTCAGTCGTTTTATTGGAATGGCGCAAGATGTTCAAAAATTATTTGGATCAACTTGCAGCTATGGCTGTGCCCGCACCAATTGCCGCTGGCGTTGTCATGAACGCGAACCCTGTTACACTGGGGCATGTTTATTTAGTCAACCAAGCACTCCGGTATGCCAAACGCGTTTATGTTTTTGTTGTCCAAGAGGATCGCTCCCAATTCCGGTTTGCCGATAGGCTGCATATGGTTAAATTGGCGCTTGCGAATACAGAAGCCATTGTGCTGCCAAGCGGTCCATATATGATATCATCAGCTACATTTCCATCTTATTTCATAAAAGAAGAACAATACGCGGCTATTCATGCAGAGCTTGATTTACGCCTTTTTGCTGAGCAGGCGCATGCCCTTGGGATCAACATGCGTTTTATTGGTGACGAACAGATGTGTGCAACAACGTCAACATACAATGATGTTATGAAGCGATTTCTTCCTACAAAAGGGATAAAGGTTATGGAGATAGGCAGACTGAAAAAAAACGGTCTTCCTGTAACTGCTTCAGCGGTTCGTTCTTTATTGCAGTCGGGAAATACAGAAGCCGCGTTTAACTTAGTGCCTGAAGCTTCACGAGAATATCTGGCTTCATGTTTTCAAACTGCATTAATGACATAATTTATTCATGTAAACTATTATTTTTATAAAAAAAATGAATTTGATATATAGCTGTTAAAAGTATACACCCGTATCATAGCAACAGTACAAGGAGGTCTTGTATGGATATCAAACGTGTAGGTGTAGCTGGGACAATGGAATCCAGTGACA
>Ga0208297_1000247_pt1 | contig 135641 bp, 113 predicted proteins | sample LMS_cellobiose_e_FD_187367 | JGI IMG/M metagenome (GOLD analysis project Ga0208297, IMG submission 187367) | Rumen-fistulated moose microbial communities from Alaska, USA - LMS_cellobiose_enrichment (SPAdes) (version 2) | ecosystem: Host-associated > Mammals > Digestive system > Stomach >...
GCGCCATCGAGTGCATGGTCTCCAACCAGGCCGTGACCCTGGACGGCGAGGCGGTGGAGATTGCCCACTACAACGTAAACGGCAACAACTACTTCAAGCTCCGTGACCTGGCCTGCATCCTGAACGGCAGCGACTTCCAGTATGACGTGGGCTATGACGCGGCCACCCGCACCGTCACCCTGACCACCGGCGCGGCCTACGCTCCGCTGGATACGGACATGGTCATCGGCGAGGACGCCTCCGACACCTGCGTGGTGAGCAACCAGCCGGTGTACATCGACGGCGAGCTGGTCACGGTTCTCGCCTACAACATCGGCGGGGACAACTACGTGCAGCTCCGGGATCTGGCCGAGTATGTGGGCTACGGCGTGGACTATGACGCGGCCACCCGCACCGCTCAGATTATCACCAAGTAAGAAACCGCGAAAGAACCATCAGGGGGAGCGCTGAAAGGCGCTCCCCCTGAGCATCTAAAGGAATTCCCGGCAGATATCCCGTAGCTCCCCGCTGCAGAGCCAACCCCGCAGCGTCTCCAGCCCCCGCTCGTTCCGGGGACAGGGGAGCCACAGCTTCAGATACCCGTCCGCCCCGTATTTTTCCCGGATGTGTGCTTCCGCCCGGTCGATGAGAGCCTCGCCGTCCAGCGCGGGGTCTTGGGCCCGGCCGAATTCCATACTGCGGCGGACGATGCGCCGGGGGTCGATGTCCCGGTCCGCCTCGCTGACAATGCGTCCATAAAGATTGCGGGGCGGCTCCCGGCGGGATGCCCGGTGGTCCTCCACCGCCTCACGCATCATCTGCCGCTCCCGGGGGCTGAACCAGCGGCACAGGGCCTCGTCCTCCCAAAGCCAGCGGCCGGAGGTCATTTCGTGGTCCTCCCGGCCGAAGCGGATGCCCACGTCATGATAGGCGGCGACGGTGCAGACCATGTTGGGGTCCGCTTCCAGACCGGGGAGCAGATCAAAGCTGTTTTTCAGCACCGCACGGACGTGCTCCGGCCCGTGGGCGGCGTCATGGGCCTCGTAGAGGGGAAGGATGTTCTCCTCCAGATAGGCCCACAGGGACGGGTCAACAGGATAATCTTCCATTTTGCATCTCCCCAAAAACAGAGGGCGCCGGGTCAAGAGACCCGTTTTTCTTGAAAAGGGAAATCTGCCATCAATTTTGCCATCAATCTCCTTGACACGGCTTTACATTACGTTACAAATTTTACCGTGATATTTGAAATACAACGCGAGATAACAGGCAAAACAAGCATAAGGAAGCCCCGCAAAGCCTTGTGTCAGTTAGCTTTGCGGGGTTTCTTTCCTTGGCACGCCTGACGCGACTCGAACGCACGACCTTCTGCTCCGGAGGCAGACGCTCTATCCAACTGAGCTACAGGCGCATACATCGATTTCCCGATTGCCGGAACATTATAGCACCGGGAAATCCCGTTGTAAAGCCCTTTCGTCGGATTCCGCAAAAGTTGACATAATCAGAACATTTCAAGGGGCAAAAACCCGGCTTTTGTCGAAAAAACCCGGCAAAAAATGAACAAATTCGGCTTTTTCTCCTTGCATAATCCCGGCGGGAGGACTACAATGCTGATGAGCAGGACTGTCACCCGGAGGAAAGAGAGAAATGCTGAATGTCGTGCTTGTGGAACCTGAGATTCCACAAAATACGGGGAACATCGCCCGCACCTGCGCCATCACCGGCGCGCGGCTGCACCTGGTGCGGCCCCTGGGCTTCGATATCTCGGACCGGGCCGTCAAGCGGGCCGGGCTGGATTACTGGTATCTCCTGGATCTGCGGGTCTACCCGGATATCCATGAATTCCTCCGGCTCCATGGGGACAAGCCCCTCTGGCTCGCCACCACCAAGGGCGGTACGGCCTACACGGAGGCGAGCTTTGAGGAGGAGTGCTGGCTGGTTTTCGGCAAGGAAAGCGCCGGGCTGCCGGCCTGGCTGCGGGAGCAGTATGCCCACCGCTGCCTGCGCATCCCCATGGTGGAGGGGGCCAGGAGCATGAACCTGGGCAACTCCGTGGCGGTGCTCTGCTATGAAGCCCTGCGGCAGCAGGGCTTTCCCGGCCTTGTCTGACGGATAATAGATTGATAAATGGAGGATCTGACATGAACTATGTCAAGAGGAGCGTCGCCGATGCCGAGCTGAAGGGGAAAAAGGTGCTGCTCCGCTGCGATTTCAACGTCCCCCTGAAGAACGGCGTGATTGGAGACGATACCCGCATCCGGGCCGCTCTCGGCACCCTGGAGCACATCCTGGCCGAGGGGGGCGCGGTGATTGCCTGTTCCCACCTGGGCCGTCCCAAGGGCCAGGCGGTGCCGGAGATGTCCCTTGCTCCCGTTGCGGCGCGGCTCGGCGAGCTCACGGGAAGACCCGTGAAGATGGCGCCGGACTGTGTCGGCCCGGAGACGGCCGCCATGGCGAAGGCCCTGCAGCCGGGCGAGGTGCTGCTGCTGGAAAACCTCCGCTTCCACAAGGAGGAGGAGAAGAACGACCCCGCCTTTGCCCGGGAGCTGGCAGCTTTGGCGGACCTCTATGTTTCCGATGCCTTCGGCACGGTACACCGGGCCCATGCCTCCACCGCCGGCGTGGCGGACTACCTGCCCGCCTACTGCGGCTTTCTCATCGAGCAGGAGCTCAAGGCCCTGGGCGGCGCGGTGGAAGCGCCGAAGCGTCCCCTGGTGGCGGTGCTGGGCGGGGCCAAGGTGGCAGACAAGCTGGCCGTCATCGACAACCTGCTGGACAAGGCGGATGTGCTGCTCATCGGCGGCGGCATGGCCTATACCTTCATCAAGGCCCAGGGCGGAGAAATCGGCAAGTCCCTCTTGGATGAAGAAAAGCTGGACTATGTGCTGAAAATGCTGGACAAGGCCCGGGCCCGGGGCGTGAAGCTGCTCCTCCCGGAGGACAGCGTGGCGGCAAAAGAGCTCTCCGGCGAAGGGGAGACGGCCACCGTGCCCTCCGGCGCCATTCCGGAGGGCTGGATGGGGCTGGACATCGGACCGGCGGCCCGGAAGGCCTTTGCCGCCGAGATCGCCGGGGCGGGTACGGTTCTGTGGAACGGACCCATGGGCGTTTTTGAGGAGCCCAAATTCGCCGAAGGCACCTTTGCCGTTGCGGGGGCCATGGCCGCCTGCGCCGGCGTGACCGTCATCGGCGGTGGGGACAGTGTCGCCGCGGTACAGAAGGCGGGGGTGGCCGGAAAAATGAGCCACATCTCCACCGGCGGCGGCGCATCCCTGGAATTCCTGGAAGGAAAGGAGCTGCCGGGCATCGCCTGTCTGCCCGACGCCTGACAAATGAATCCTAAATATCGGAAGACGGTCATCGCGGGCAACTGGAAAATGAACCTGCTTCCCTCGGACCTCAAGGGCTATGCCGCCGCCCTGAAGGCGGCCCTGGGGAAGGACCGGCACTGTGAGACGGTGCTCTGTGTCCCCGCAGTGATGATCCCCGCCCTGGTCCGCGCCCTGCGGGGCAGCCGGGTGGCTGTGGGCGCCCAGGATGTCTCTGCGGAGGCTTCCGGGGCGTTCACCGGGGAAATCTCCGCCGCCCAGCTCCGGGATGCCGGGGCGAAGTATGTCATCGTCGGCCACAGTGAGCGCCGGGCCTACCACGGCGAGACGGACGAGCTCATCGCCAGAAAGCTCCGGCAGGTGCTCGCCGAGGGCATGACCCCCATCCTCTGCGTGGGGGAGACGCTGCCCCAGCGGGATGCGGGGGCGGCGCTGGATGTGGTCCGGCTGCAACTCCGCACGGCCCTCAGCGCTCTGACGGCGGCCGAGGTCAAAAAGCTCATCATCGCCTATGAGCCCGTGTGGGCCATCGGCACCGGGAGGACCGCCACCAGCGCTCAGGCTGGGGAGATGTGCCGGGAGATCCGTGCCCTCATCCGGGAGATCACCGATGCCCGGACCGCCCGGGCTGTCACGGTGCAATACGGCGGCAGCATGAACCCGGGGAATGCGAAGGAGCTCCTCTCTCAGCCGGACGTGGACGGCGGCCTCATCGGCGGCGCCAGTCTGGACCCGGCAAAATTCTATGCCATTGTGGAAGCGGCGAAGCTATGAAAATGCCAGTAACACTGATTATCATGGATGGCTTCGGCATCTCGGAGCAGAAGGCCGGCAACGCCATCCTCGCGGCAGGTACCCCGGGGGTGGACCAGCTGTGGGACTCCTGCCCCCACTGTCAGCTCACGGCCTCCGGGCCGGATGTGGGGCTCCCGCCGGATACCATGGGCAACAGCGAGGTGGGGCACACCAACATCGGCGCGGGCCGGGTGGTGTACCAGAGCCTCCTGCGCATTTCCAACAGCATTGAGGACGGCAGCTTCTTTGTCAATCCGGTGCTGGCTGGCTCGGCTCTCCGCCGGGCGAAAGCCGGGAGCGGTGCGGCCCATATCTTCGTCCTGCTCAGCGACATCGGGGTCCATAGCGACATCCGCCATGTGTGGGCGCTGCTGCAGCTCTTGAAGGACAAGGGCGTGGAGCGGGTCTATCTCCACTGCTTCATGGATGGGCGGGATGCCTCTCCGGAATCCGGCAAGGGCTATGTGGAGGAGGCGGTGCGCCGGTGCGCCGAGATCGGCCTGGGGCAGGTGGCCTCCCTCTGCGGGCGCTTCTACGCCATGGACAGGGACAAGCGCTGGGAGCGGGTGCAGCGGGCCTATGAGAACCTGGTGGCCGGGACCGGGAAGCACGAGAGCGACCCGGTGAAGGCCATAGCGGATTCCTATGCCGCCGGGGTCACGGATGAATTCGTGGAGCCCGTGCTCTGCTGTGAGGATGGGCTGATTCGGGAAGGGGACAGCATCTTCTTCATGAACTTCCGCCCCGACCGGGCCAGGGAGATCACCCGCGCCTTCGTGGACCCGGAGTTTGACGGCTTTGAGCGGCTCTATGGCTATTTTCCGGTGGACTTTGTCTGCCTCGCCCAGTATGACGCGGACCTTCCCAACGTGCAGGTGGCTTTTCCCCCGGAGGAGCCGAAAAACACCCTGGGAGAATACCTCAGCCGTCTGGGCATGACCCAGCTCCGCATTGCCGAGACCGAGAAGTATGCCCACGTCACCTTCTTCTTCAACGGCGGCAGCGAGGTGGAGCTTCCCGGCGAGGACCGGGTGCTCATTCCCTCCCCCAAGGAGTACCCCACCTATGACCTCATCCCCGAAATGCGGGCCTATGAGGTCTGTGAGGAGGTCTGCAAGCGCATCCGCAGCGGAAAATATGACCTGGTGGTGGTGAACTATGCCAACTGCGACATGGTGGGCCACACCTGCGTCTGGGACGCCATCCAGGAGGCGGTGCGGGTCACGGACAAATGCGTTGCGGAAACGGTGCTGGCCACCGCGGAGATGGGGGGCATCAGCATCGTCACCGCCGACCACGGCAACGCGGAGGAGGTCTGGAACCCCGACGGGACGCCCCACACCGGCCACACCACCAACCCAGTTCCCTTCATCATCAAGGGGGCGGATGTGAAGCTGAGGGATGGGCGGCTCGCGGACATCGCCCCCACCATCCTCAGCCTCATGGGCCTGGAGCAGCCGGAGGAAATGACCGGCGTTTCCCTCATTGAAAAGTAAGTCAGCCACCATACAGAGGAACACACAAAATACGACGGTAAGGAGAACTATCTGCCATGAGCAAGTATCTGGAGATCATCGATGTCATCGGCCGGGAGATTCTGGACAGCCGGGGAAACCCCACCGTGGAGGTGGAGGTCTGGCTGGATGAGGATGTTATGGGGCGGGCAGCCGTTCCCTCCGGCGCCTCCACCGGCATCTACGAGGCCTGCGAGCTGCGGGACGGGGACAAGAGCCGCTACCTGGGCAAAGGCGTTCAGAACGCCGTCGCCGCCGTCAACGGCGAGATTGCGGAGGCCCTCATCGGCATGAACGCCATGGACCAGCCCGGCATCGACAACCTCCTGCGGGAGCTGGACGGGACTCCCAACAAGACTCGCCTGGGGGCCAACGCCCTCCTGGGCGCCTCCCTGGCCGTGGCCAAGGCTGCTGCCAACGCGCTGGGCATGCCCCTCTACCGCTATGTCGGCGGCGCCAATGCCAAGACCCTCCCGGTGCCCATGATGAACGTACTCAACGGCGGCGCCCACGCCACCGGCTCCAACGTGGATATCCAGGAGTTCATGATCATGCCCGTGGGCGCTCCCAGCTGGAAGGAAGCCCTGCGCATGTGCGCCGAGGTGTTCCACACCCTGAAAAAGGTCGTCCCCGCCTCCGGCGTGGGGGATGAGGGCGGTTACGCCCCCAATCTGGACAGCGACGAGGATGCTCTCAAGGCCCTGGTGGTCGCCATCGAGAAGGCGGGCTACAAGCCCGGCGAGGACTTCATGCTGGCCATCGACGGCGCGGTCTCCGACTGGTACAGCAAGGAGGACGGCTGCTATCACCTGCCCAAGCGGGGTATCACCATGACGCCGCAGCAGATGGTGGACATGTATGTGGGCTTCGTGGAGAAGTACCCTATCATCTCCATTGAGGACGGCATGGCCGAGGACGACTGGGAGGGCTGGAAGCTCCTCACGGACGCCCTGGGCAAGAAGGTCCAGCTGGTGGGGGACGACCTCTTCGTCACCAATGTGCAGCGCATCAAAAAGGGCATCGAGCTGGGGGTCTGCAACAGCGTGCTCATCAAGCTCAACCAGATCGGCACCCTCACCGAGACCCTGGATGCCATTCAGCTGGCCAACCGGGCGGGCTATACCGCCGTGGTGAGCCACCGCTCCGGCGAGACGGAGGATACCACCATCGCCGACCTGGTGGTGGGGCTCAATGCCGGACAGATCAAGACCGGCGCCCCCAGCCGCACGGACCGGGTGGCGAAGTACAACCAGCTGCTGCGCATCGAGGAGGAGCTGGATGATGCCGCCCAGTACCTGGGGAAGAAGGCCTTCTTCAACCTGTGATCGCTCTGCTTTCCGTCTGATTCGGAAGTGTCTGTGCCATATCATATTACTTCGGCAAGTTTTTCTTTGCCGAAGTAATATTTTTTCCCGCCGGGGGGAATAATCCCCAGTGTGAGAGCTCCGCGGAGTTGTTCTCCCCGGAGCTTTCTCCTTATCAAGATGGTATTAGGGGGTAAGCGTTTTGAACGATCAGGAAAAGGGCAGCGTTGTGGGGCGGGTGCTGCGCTTCATCGGAGAGCGGAGCTTCTATTTTATCCTGCTGGCCTGCGTGCTGGTCATCAGCCTCGCGGCCTGGGCTTTCTCGGCCGCCATGGAGAGCACGAAGCCGGTCCAGGAGCCGGAGCTGCAGACCAGGGTCACCGCACCGCCGGAGAACGGGAGCGTGACCTACACATGGATGCCGGCAGTCACGCCCGCGCCCACGGAGGTACCGAAGCAGGAGATCCCGGAGGAGGAGCCCCAGCCCACGGAGGCAGCCGCCGAGACGGAGGCGGAGGAGTCCCAGGGCGCGGCGGAGGTCATGGCAACGGCCTTCAACTGGCCCCTTTGGGGGGATGTGGTCTCCGGTTACAGCGTGGACGCACTGCAGTATGACCGCACCATGGGGGACTGGCGCACCCATGCGGGCATCGATATCAGCGGCGACCTGGGGGAGAAGGTGCGCTCTGCGGCGGACGGCACGGTGGAACGGGTCTATACCGATGAGATGTACGGCGTCACCGTGGTTCTGTACCACGGCGGCGGGCTGCGCAGCGTCTACTGCAACCTCGCCGGAACGCCCGCGGTGCAGGCCGGGGACAGCGTCAGCTTGGGTCAGGTCATCGGCGCGGTGGGCAGCACCGCCGACGCGGAGGTGGGAGAGGTGAACCACCTGCACTTCGCCATGACCCTGGATGAAGCCCGGGTGGACCCCATGGAGTATCTGCCGGAGCGATAGGACAGGATAGGAGAATGCCGCCGTCGAGGGAGGGAGCTTTCCCCCTTCCCCTGACGGCGGCATCGTTTATTTGGCGGCGGATGAAACGCCGCCGGGCACAAAAATTCTTTGCAGCCCATCCACAAACGGCGGGAGATATGCTATAATGAGACATCATACTTGGAAAGCTATTTGTCTGCGCCTCCGTCTCAGCGGCGCAGGGCGGAATCATAAAAGGAGGAACAGCGATGTATCAGAACGCACCCATCTCCCCGCGGGTCCAGGAGATCCGCGCCATGTACCGCAGCAAGAAGCCGAAGGTGGATATCTCCCGCTACCGTCTCGTGACGGAGTTTTACATGGAGAACCCCCAGCTGCCCGGCGTTCTCAAGCGGGCGAAAAACCTTCGGAATCTCTTTGAGAAGATGCCCACGCCGGTGCGGGACCATGAGCTGATCGTCGGCCATCCCGGGGAGGATTTCCGCTCCAGCGCCCTCTATCCGGAGCATTCCTTTTTCTGGTTCCTGCAGGAGATCGACACCTTCCCCACCCGGGGCACCGACCCCTATGACCTGGATTCGGAGGACAAGGAATACATCCTGAAAACCGGGGATTTCTGGCTGAAAAACGCCACCTGCGCCGCCATTGACGAGGTGTTCCCGGAGGAGTATTACCGGGACATCCTGGGTAACGGCGTTCTGAACTTCGGGGCGAAGAACAACAGCGGCTCTCCCATCGGCCACTACTGCGGCAATTTCTGGACTGTGGTGGACCGGGGCATGGGCAGCGTGCTGGCAGAGATCCGCGAGAAGAAGGCCGCCATGCTGGAGCGGGGTCTCCAGGGGGATGAGGGCCGCACCATCCAGTTCTACCGCGCCGAGGAGATCGTGGTGGAGGGACTCATCATCTACACGAAGCGCTACGCTGCCGAGTGCCTGCGCCAGGCGGAAAGCTGCGCGAGTGAGCAGCGCAGGGCGGAGCTGCTGGAGATGGCGGACCGCCTGAACCGTATCATCGAGAAGCCCTGCGAGAGCTATCACGACGCGCTGCAGGCCTGCTTCCTCTATCAGCTGGGCCTCCTGCTGGATTCCCAGCCCCACGGCATCAGCTATGGCCGCCTGGATCAGTATGTGGGCAAATATGCCGAGGCGGACCTGGCCTCCGGAAAGCTCACCCGGGAGCAGGCACAGGAGCTCACCGACATGTTCATCCTGAAGGTGGCGGAAATCAACAAGCTCTGGTCCGAGGGCGCCACCCGCAGCGGCCCGGGCTATACCTCCGGCCAGCTCATCACCCTGGGCGGCGTGGACAGGGAGGGGAAGGACGCCACCAACGCGGCCACCTATATGGTCCTTCAGGCCTCTGCCCGGCTGAAGCTGCACAACCCGCCCCTGGCCCTGCGTCTCCACGAAGGCACCCCAGAGGAGCTCTGGGAGGCCGGCATTGAGACCACCAAACAGGTGGGCGGCGTCCCCTGCTTCGAGTGGGACAACGTCGCCATGGAGGCCCTGATGCGCCGGGGTATTCCCCTGGAGGACGCCCGGAACTACTGCCTCATCGGCTGCGTGGAGCCCTGCGTCTGCGGCTGCGACTTCGCCAATTCCGGCGGCGACGGCAACAACGCCTATACCATCCTTCCCGCCGCCCTCTGGTGCGCCATCAACAACGGCGCGAATCCCTTCTCCTTCGGCCCCCAGAAGAACACGAAGGCCACCGGCCCCCAGTGCGGCTATCTCTATGAGATGGAAAGCATGGAGGAGGTGCTGGCCGCCTATAAGGCCCAGATAGATTTCTTCACCAAGTGGCAGGTCAGCATGATCAACTGCTATGAATACCTCTACGGCATGGTGAATCCGCTGCCCCTGCTCTCCGCAACCATGACCGGCTGCATCGAGAGCGGCAAGGATGTCCTCTGGGGCGGCGCGAAGTACAACGGCGCCGGAAACTCCAGCATCGGCCACGGTACCGTGGCGGACAGCCTGAACATCATCGACCAGGTCTGCTTCCGTGACAAGATTGCCACCACCCGCGAGCTCTATGACGCGCTGATGGCCAACTGGGAGGGCTATGAGGACCTCCGCCAGTACATCGTCGGCCGCTGCACCCACTTCGGCAACAACGACCCCGAGGCGGACAAGTACCTGAAGTTCGTGGCGGACACCTACTCCGAGGGCATCACCAGGGGCATCAGCCCCCGGGGCTGCCACTGGACGGCGGGCTGCTGGCCCGTGACCCTGAACGTGGTTATGGGCATGTTCTGCGACGCGACCCCCGACGGGCGCAAGCGGGGCGCGCCTCTCAGCGATGGCATCTCCCCGGTGCAGGGCATGGACAAGAACGGCCCCTTCGCCACCATCAACTCCATCCTGAAATTCGACCAGGCCAACTACGCCAACGGCACCCTCTGCAACATGAAGTTCCACCCCACAGCCCTCCAGGGCGCGGAGGGGGACAAAAAGCTCCGCGCCGTCATGGAGACCTATTTCCGGGGCGGCGGCATGGAGCTGCAGATCAACGTTGTCTCCGCGAACATGCTGCGGGAGGCCCAGGAAAAGCCCAAGGATTATGAGGACCTGGTGGTCCGCATCGCGGGCTTCTCCGCCTATTTCGTGGAGGTCTACAAGGAAGCCCAGGACGACCTGATCCGCCGCACCGAGATGAGCGTATGACCACCGGACGGCTTTATGACATCCAGGGCTTCTCGGTGCAGGACGGCCCCGGCATCCGGACGACGGCCTTTCTCAAGGGCTGTCCGCTCCGCTGCCCCTGGTGCCACAGCCCGGAGTCCCAGTCCTTCCACAAGCAGCTGAGCTGGATGAGCATGCGCTGCCTGGGGCTGGAGGCCTGCCGGAACCGCTGCATGAACGCCTGCCCCAAGGGAGCCATCGAGGAAGGACCCATGAAAACGGACGTGGCCACCGGGGAGCAGCTGCGCACGGTGCACGTGAAGCGGGACCTGTGCGACGACTGCGGGGCCTGCGCGGACAAGTGCTATGCCGAGGCGCTCACCCTCTGCGGGAAGGACTATACCTCCGAAGAGCTTGTGGCCCGGCTCCTGCAGGACAAGAATTTCTTCGACACCTCCGGCGGGGGCGTGACCATCTCCGGCGGCGAACCCCTGAGCCAGATCGACTTTACGGTGGAGGTGCTCCGGGGCCTGAAAGAGAACGGCATCCACACGGCACTGGATACCACGGGCTTCGCCCCCTGGGAGGCGCTGGCGCGGACAATGCCTTATGTGGACCTTTACCTCTATGACCTCAAGCACATGGACAGCGCGAAGCACAAGGCCACCGTGGCCGTGCCCAACGAGCAGATCAAGGAAAACGCCCGGAAGCTGGCCGAGAACGGCAAGCATCTGCAAATCCGCATCCCGGTGATCCCCCGCTTCAACGACGACGAGGAGAACATCCGAATGACGGCGGAGTTTTGTGTGGGACTGGGGGAAGCGGTGCAGGTGGTGCAGTTGCTGCCCTATCACAACATGGGCGTCATGAAATATCTGCGCATCAGCGACGGGAAGCCCCTGGAGGCTGTCCCCCCCTCCGATGAGCAGATGGAAAAGCTTCGGGGCATCATGGCCTCCTACGGGCTAAGCGTCACGATTCATTGACGGGAACACCGGGGCCGCCGTAAAACCGGCGTTTTACGGCGGCCCCGACCTTTATTCTTTTCAGAGGATTCCCGACTCCGCAAGGACCTCCCGCGCCCGCTGCAGAATGGGGAGCTCCCGGTTCTCCAAAAGCTTTCCCAGCTTCGTTTGGGCGCAGCGCGCGTAATCCCGGGCGGCCTCTTCGTATTTCAGCCGCATCGTTTCCAAGTGCAGCGTTTCGGTCTCCGTCCGGGTCAGCTGCCTCTCGCCGAAGCTCCTGGCCCGGCAGAGATAAAAGTGATTGATGTTGTGGCGGTGGATCATATTGTAATAGTCGCTCACGATGCCGAGCTTGCAGAGGATTTCCACCTCGGCGCCCAGCTCCTCCCGCAGCTCCCGCCGCAGCGCCTCCTCCAGCGTCTCGCCGGGCTCGACCCCGCCGCCTGCCGTCTCGATGAGGGCGCCTTTTCCGAACTCATCGTCCCGGTTCAGCCCAACGAAGTAGTAATACCCCTCATCATCGATTACAATGGCCCTGACGACCTCCCGGTCGTGGTCGATGGTTTCCGGCGGCCACTCCGTATCCGCCAGCTCAAGATACAGTTCTTCCGGCTGTTTCATCAGTGACATGTCGTTCCCTCCGTGAAATGAGTTTCATGGAAATCACAGCTTCGGAGCGTTTCTATATTGATTATCGTAAAGCGAAAAAGAGCGAAGTATCGATATACATTCGCACGATACTCATTATGGTAACCCCGAGCGGGGGAGAAGTCAAGGATGACCGCGCCGGAGAAGAGGTTGACGGCATGCCGAAATGCCGTTATGCTAGCGTACCGGGATTGGCACGACCGCCTCCCCGCTGCGCGGGAACCGGCGGCGATGCCATTATACCCATAACTGGCGCTATGGTATAATATAACACAAAAAGCACATATAGGCATCTGAAAAACGGGAGTGTCATATTCGCGTTTCCAGCTGGCCCCGCGCCGCAGGACGAGAACGGGGGAGAGGGTCAAGCAATCGTTGACCGCATAAACAACGAATTGATAATTGTCATCTCACAGCTTGCGGATATAATGAAACCGTAAGCTTACAAATATAGAGCCGAAAGGATACTATCAATGACCATAAAAATCGGAATGATTATAAAGGACTTGCGCCGCAGGCAGAAGGTTACACAGGACCAGCTTGCGGCAGCTGTTGGTGTTACCGCACAGGCGATTTCACGATGGGAGAGTGAAGGCGGCTACCCTGATATAGAGCTGCTTCCCGCAATTGCGGACTTCTTTGCCGTCAGTGTGGATGAACTGATTGGCTATCGGCAATCCGAGCGGGAAGCAGAGCTGACGCAGATCAAAGAGGAGATCAGACGGCTTAAAGAAGTCGGATCATTAGAGGAGCGTATTGCTTTCGCGCGGAACGCTCTGATCCGATTTCCCGGCGACGATGAAATCAAGGCGGGGCTCGCTGTTTGCCTGTTGTTCCTGTACGACACTCGCGGGGATGAGGCGGCGCTCGATGAATCGGAAGCGCTCTGCAAATCAGTCATGGAGAACAGTGCCGACGATGACATCAAATATGACGCCGTGAATACTTTGATTTCTATTTATGAAAGAAGCGGCAAACCGGAAAAAGCACTGGATACGGCGCAAATGCTGATGCCGATGAAGTATTGCAGGGAACACTTCCTGTCCGGTGGAATCGGCGACGGCAGAACAGAATGGTATATTCAGGACTACATTGAAAAGATTGTTGATGAATTGGGAACCCAGATTCAAAGTCTTGTCCTGAACAAGGATTTACCGAATGATGAAACAACATGGGATAAGAAAATCAAAATGCTGAGGACTGCAAACGAGATCTACCGCCTGGTTTTCGGAGAGGATCTCATGTTCTATCATGGGAGGGTATCGCAGAATTATAGCCTCATCTCAACCTATTTGATCGCCCGGGGAAAAAGAGAGGAAACGCTCTCCGCACTTGAAAAGATGAGTGAGCATACCCTGGCCTACGACCGCTCCTGTGAGGAAGACCTTGGAAAGCGTTATGCTTCGATTTTCACAGATCAGCTCGTTTATTCCGTGCAGGAAAAGCATCCTTCGGGGCTGACTGAGCACAACCAAAGCTACTATCAGCTCGGCAGGATGAACGACGCTCGGTACGACTGCATACGTGAGGATGAGAGGTTCAAGAACGTCATTAAAGCATTGGAGGAAAACGCCAAATAAAACGGGAAATAATCGGAACCGGAAACAAAACCCCTTGACAATCGTAATATTACAATGTAATATTACAGCGTTCTCAACCGGGAGGGTGGTCTATGGCCTACGATTATGACCGGACGCACGAAAGCATCCTGAACAGCGCGACGCGCCACTTTTTGGAGGTGGGCTTTCCCAATGCGTCCATCCGTCAGATCTGCAAGGCCGCCGGCGTGACCAACGGGGCGTTTTACGCCCACTTCCGCAGCAAGGAGGACCTGTTCGCCCAGCTGGTGGAACCGGCGCTGCAGGGCCTGCAGGCGCTGTATGAGCGGGAGAGCAACCTATATCTGAACATCCGCTCGGCGGAGGACATCCTTTCCGCCTTCCGCCTCACCGCCCCCTCGGAAAGCCGGATCATCCGCTATATCTACGCCAATGGGGACGCCTTCCGCCTGCTTTTGCAGGCAAGCGGCGGCACTGAGTATGCGAATTTTCCGGGCACGCTTACCGAAGCGGAGAGCAGCAAGACCCAGGCATTCTTTGAGCAGTGCAGGCCCTATGTCCGCAGACCGGAGAACCTGTCCGGGAATATCCTGGCGCAGGTCAGCTCCTTTGTCGTCACCACGATTTTTGATTGCTTCCTTTCCGGTTGCCCGGCGGAGGAAACGATCCGCGAAGCCCAGCTGGCCTCCGAATTCTGCCTGGCGGGCTTGCGGCAGATCTGGGGCATCTGATATATCATATGAGAAAAGGCCTGATATCCGTCAGGCCTTTCCATAAAGCCAGAGGTTAGCAACAGCTAACCTAAATCAAGAAAGAAGGTTTTCCATGAAAAAGTTTCCTGTCCTCCGCCTCCTGATCGCCGCCGTCGTCTATCTGGCCCTGTTCGTGCTGGGCGCTTCCAGCGGAATGATCCACCCGGCCTGCTATGCCTACTGCGGCACCGTGCTGCCGCTGCTGTTCGCCTTTGTCTATCTTTATGCAGCCGCGAACCTGCAGGGTTTCGGCGCCGCGGCCATCCTGAATGGCTTTGCGCTGCTCGTCGGCCTCATCGTCGGGGAGGGCAATCTGCCCCTCGTCATCGGCATGGTCGTCTTTGCCGCCCTCGCCGAGCTCATCCGGAAGATGAGCGGCTACCATACGAAGAAGGGCGTCCGCCTGAGCTTCCTGCCCTTTGCCTTCTCCTTCTATGCCTACTCCGCCCATTGGTGGACCGACACGGAGGGCACGCTGGCCGCCGCGCTGGAGGAGATGCCCGCGGGCTATGCCGATCGGATGCTGCCGGTGATCGAAAATACACCGGGCCTCGTCATCGCGCTCGTACTTGTGATCCCGGTGGCCCTCGTCGGCATGAAGCTTGCGGAGATCGTCCTGAAAAAGCAAGCGGCCAGGCTGAAGTAAGCGCAAGCCCACGCAGCCGCAGCAAAAATCGCAGCCGGTTTCCCGTGACCCGCACGGCCACGAGAACCCGGCTGCTCCCGCCAGAGTTGTATTTTTCCTCCGTGTGGTCAGACAACTTGTTCTTCTCCCTGTTTGAGGTGAATCGGGCATAGAAGCAAAGAAATCCGAAGGGAAGAACAATGCAAAACTCTGCCGGAAGATGCCCATCAGCGGGTTTCCTCCGGCGACGCTTTTTATTGTCCGGCAAAGGATGACTTTATCTGCTTCAGGAATCTCTCCGCGATGGGCGTGAAGCTTTGGTACTTATTCCAGATCAAAAACAGCTTCATCTCCAGATGCGGTTTGAGAGGTCGAAAGACAAGGCCGCTCTCCGGAGAGGTGTCGATCAGGTTGTTCAGTGTCAGCAGGATCCCGAGACCTTCCTTCGCAAACATAGAACCGTTGTAGGCGAGACGGAAGGAGCCTTCCAGGTGCAGCCGCGAAAACTTATCCCCGGCCCATGGACGGATATCGTTTTCCCAGCTCTGCTCCGAGGTGATCAGCGGCAGCCCTGCAAGGTCATCGGCGGTGATGCTGTCCTGATTCGCAAGTTCGGAACCGACCGGAAGGACAGCGCCGAAATAGTCCGCCTCCGGGAACAGGATGGAATGATATTTCCGTTCATCCGGTTTCTCGCAGATCACAGCAAAATCCAAAAGACCCTTATCCAGCTTTTCCGTCACCTGCTCCGTGTCGCCGCTGGTGATATGATACCGCAAATCAGGATAGGTCTTCTTGAATTCTTTGATTTCCCTTGCGAGATGGCGGATCTGATAGGACTCCGCCAATCCAAAATAGATATCCCCGCCGGTGATGTCATCCAGCGACAGGAACTCCTGCTCGATCTTATCCGCCATGGAGACAAGATCCTCTGCCCTGTTTCGAAGCAGGATTCCTTCTTCCGTCAGGGCAATGCTGAAGCTGTGCCGGGTGAACAGCTTCTTCCCAAGCTCATCCTCCAGGCTTTTCAGCGTCTTGGAGAGCGTCGGCTGCGTCACATGCAGCAAATCTGCCGCACGGGTCATATTCTCTTCTCTGGCAACCGCCAGAAAATACCTCAGAGTTCGGATCTCCACGGCAATGACTCCTCGCGATCTCATCGTTAGTGATATGCAGAATAAGAATATCACGATATTCATTATAACTATTAGCGAAGCGTCCGTAAAGTCCTTATAATGAGAGTGTCGAAAGAAAAAGCGTATGGGAGAACCTGCAAATGGATGAAGAGCTGGAAAAGATCCTCACAAACCTTTCGGATGCAGGATGCGGAAGCGAGGAGCTGCAAAAAGCAGAACGACTCTACGAAGCCGGTGATACCGAGGCCCTGGTGCGATACTTCCGGAAATGCCGGTGCAGCCGGATGGAGGAGCTTCACGAAAGCCAGCGCAAGGTGGACTGTCTGGATTACCTGATCCGGCAGACAGCAAAAGCGATTCAGTAAAAAAGGAGACGGCGACCATGATCAAAAAAGAAGAACTCGTACTTACCGGCCAGTGGGACAAGACCTTCCCGAAAAGCGAAAAAGTCGAACACAGCAAGGTGACCTTTGTGAACCGCTATGGCATTACGTTGGCGGCGGATCTGTATGTGCCGAAGAATGGGGAGGGCAGGCTGCCCGCGATCGCAGTCTCCGGCCCCTTCGGCGCAGTCAAGGAACAGTGCTCCGGGTTATATGCCCAGACGATGGCGGAGCGTGGATTCCTGACGATCGCCTTTGATCCCTCCTTCACCGGAGAGAGCGGCGGCAATGTGCGTTACATGGCCTCCCCGGACATCAACACCGAGGACTTTATGGCGGCGGTGGACTTCCTCTCTCTTCATGAGAAGGTCGATGCGGACCGGATCGGCATCATCGGCATCTGCGGCTGGGGAGGTATGGCCATCAATACAGCGGCGCTGGATACCCGCATCAAGGCGACTGCGGCCATGACCATGTACGATATGACCCGTGTCAACGCAAAGGGCTATTTCGACAGTGAAGATAGTGAAGAAGCCCGCTATCAGAAAAGAGCCGCCATGTGCGCCCAGCGGATCGAGGACCTCAAGGCAGGCGAATATCGGCTCGGCGGCGGCGTCGTCGATCCTCTGCCGGAGGACGCGCCCTTCTTTGTGAAGGACTACTATGATTACTACAAGACCGCCCGCGGCTATCATCCCCGCTCTCTCAATTCCAACGGCGGCTGGAACGTGATCGGATGCGAGTCCTTCATGAATCAGCCGATCCTTCAGTACTCCAATGAGATTCGGAGCGCCGTCCTGATCGTTCATGGCGAGAAGGCGCACTCCTGCTATTTCGGCAAGGACGCTTTTGCGAACATGGTGAAGGACAGCAAGTATGCCGGGAATAAGGAACTCCTCATCATCCCCGGCGCGAGCCATACTGACCTCTACGACGGCGGCGGCAAGGACGCCATCCCGTTCGACAAGCTGGAAAGCTTCTTTGACGACAACCTGAAATGATCCGAAAGGGGAGCGTACACTACGCATGGGTGATCTGCATCGCGGGCCTATGGCTGTTTCTGTGCAACATGGGCCTTTGCAGCAACATCCTTACCATCTATCTTCCCTTTATCGAAGCCACCGGGATCAGCGGCGGTGCGGGCAGTTCCATCCTGTCCATCCGCTGCCTGTTCTCGTTTATCACGACCTTTTTTGTCGGCGTATTCTACCGGAAATTGTCGCTGCGTCGGGGGATTCTGATCGCGTCGCTGGTGGGCGCTGCCGCAGCGCTCGTCTTTGCCGTCGGCGGCGGACCGGCTGTGTATTATGCCGGCGCGGCTCTCGCGGGCGTCGCCTACGGTGCGGGCAGTGTCTACCCGGTGTCTCTGCTGATGAACCGCTGGTTCTCCGCCCGTCTGGGACTTGCCTTGGGGATCAGTTCCGCCGGGTCGGGACTTGCGACCATGGTGCTCTCGCCGCTGCTCACCTCGGCGATCCAGCATTTCTCCCTGCGAGCGGCATTTTTGCTGCAGGCGGGGTTCATGACACTCAGTGCCGTCGTCGTATTTCTGATCGTTCGTGACACGCCGGCGGATATGGGCCTTACGCCATACGGGACGGGGAAGCGGACGGCGTCCGGCTCTGCCCGGTCCGATGCCGGTGAACTGTCGAAAACCATGCTGGGGCTGCTGGCGGTTATGATGCTGCTCAATGGGGGCGCGGGACTGGCGTTTTCCGGGCACATTTCCGTGCTGGCCGTCACGAGCGGCTACCGCGTGGAGACAGCTGCCAGGGTCGTTTCGCTGTTCGGGCTGACGCTGATGCTTGGAAAGCTGGTTTCCGGCGGGATCGCGGACCGCATCGGCGCGAAAAAGTGCAGCGCTCTTCTGATCGCCGTATTTGTCATCGGCTGTCTGTGCGTTTTCGGAATGGATGGCTCCCGTAGGTTGTGGTGCTTTGCCCTGGCTTGCTTCCTGGGCTTCGGAGCTTCCGTTTTCAATGTGGGACCGCCACTGTGGGCGGCGGATTTCTCCTCTGCGGAGAGCTACGCGAAGACGCTGCGCTGGCTGCAGATCTTCTACAACCTCGGCGGCATCGTTTTTACCGTCGTACCCGGACTGATCGCCGATCATACCGGCGAGTACAAGTCCTCTTACCTGATGTTTGCCGGGATGATGGCGGTGAGCACGGCGATTCTGCTGTTTGTTTACCGCGAAGCAGACAGGCGCGGCAAAGGTGCTCCGACAAAGTGAATACCGACCGGAATAGTTCGGCAGATTTTAGGCATTCCCTAAAATCTGCCGAAATCTGCATTTTGCGCCGCCCACCTGACCCGCCCTGCGCGTCAGCGTTTGCGTCGCTGTAAACAAAGAAAAGGGGAGACCTGTTCTTCATAGGAACCTGGCGGAGTTAAGGAAAAACTTGTTGATATGGTTCCGGAGAAGTGGTATACTAAAATTGTAAGGCTATACGCATTTGGAGGGCTGGGGATGAACTACCTGTCTGTCGCTGAGTTTGCCGAAAAGAACGGGGTATCGGACCGTTATATCCGTCGGCTCTGCGCTGCGGGGAAGCTGGAGGCCCGGCGCAGCGGGCGGGCATACCGCATTCCCGAATCGGCGGAGCTGCCCGCCGACCACCGCCATCTGCGAGGTAAGGTCGTTGCGGAGCATCTGGCGCCCCTGTTTGCGGACATCGACGAGCGAAAGGCAGAACTCAAGAAGCGCCGCCCTCTGACCCCCGGCGAGGTGGAGCGGCTGCGGGATGAGTTCATGGTGAACTATACCTACAACTCCAACGCCATCGAGGGCAATACGTTGACGCTTCAGGAGACAGCCCTTGTGCTGCAAGGGCTGACGGTGGACCGCAAGCCCCTGAAGGATCATCTGGAGGCGGTGGGGCACCGGGACGCTTTTCTCCATATCCAGGAGCTGGCCAAGCGCAGGTCTCGCCTGCGAGAGCATGAGATCCGCAGCATCCACACCCTTGTGCTGATGGACAAGCCCGAGGACCGGGGCGTCTATCGCCGGGTGCCGGTCACCATCGTCGGCTCATTTACGGAGCCGGTGCAGCCCTATTTGATCGCGCCGAAGATGGAGGAGCTCCTGCGGCTGAACGAGGAGCGGAAAAAGACGATGCATCCCGTGGAGCGGATCGCCAGATTCCACCTGGAATTCGAGGGGATCCACCCCTTCATTGACGGGAATGGGCGCACGGGTCGGCTCGTCATGAATCTGGAGCTCATCCGCAGCGGCTATCCGCCCATCAATGTGAAGTTTGCCGACCGCAAGCGGTATTATGAAGCCTTCGACGCCTACTACCGCGACGGCAGCGCCGACGCCATGATCCGCCTGATCGGGAAATACGTCCGTGACCGGCTGGAAGAGATACTACGATTGCTGAAAAACTGAGTATGATGCCATGTATCGGGCAGTGATTCCGTTTGGATTTAGTAGGCTTTTCATAGAAAAGTGTTGATGTCAGTGTTTGTTGGAGGAGTACTTACATGACCAATGGAGCAAAGGCAGAAGCGGAGAAGAGATTTGAGAAGATAAATGAAGACATCCGAAGCAGAATACCAAGAATGGCAGTCTGCTATGATTTTGATAAAACGCTATCACCTGACGATATGCAAACATTCACCCTGATTCCATCATTTGGAATCGATAAAAGGGAATTCTGGCAAGAGTCAAATGCTCTGGCAGAAGAAAACCTGATGGACAAGAACCTTGCGTGGATGTACGAGCTGATTAAATACTCGCGGTTTAAGGGGAAATCCCTGAAAAGGGACTATTTTAGAGAAATTGGTGCAGACGTTAAACTCTACAAAGGCGTAGAAACCTGGTTTAAGAATACGAGAGAATATGCCCAGAAGAGAGGGATTGAATTAGAACACTATATTATCTCATCGGGGCTGAAAGAAATCATTGAAGGCAGCAAGATCGCATCCGAGTTTGAACGAATCTACGCTTCATCCTATTTATACGATGCAGACGGAGTTGCCACATGGCCTGCACAGGCGATTAACTACACGAATAAAACGCAGTTTATCTTCAGAATTGCCAAAGGCTTTATGGAAGAGTACGACGATCGCGTCAACAATAGTGTTCCGAGTGACAGCCTTCGGATCCCTTATGAGAATATTGTTTATATTGGGGACAGTGTTACGGATATTCCCTGCATGCGACTTGTTAAGAGCCGGGGCGGTTATTCCATCGGGGTTTATGACCCGGAAAAGAACGACAGATCAAGAGTTTACCAACTGTACAACGATGGAAGACTCAATTTTTATGCCCCTGCGGATTATTCTCCGCGCGGTACACTTATGCAGTACATGAAGCAGATCATTCAAGAGGTTTCCGCTCGAGAGAGTATGCGAACTGAACAGATGATCCTGCAGCAGCCAGCGAACCTATATAAAATAAAAACCGAATTGAACAACATCACTTCCATGTATCCTGACCAGATCTCTTCAAAAGAGAAAAAGAATTTCGAAAAGCTGACAAATGACCTTGAGGAAATGATACCGGGGAACATTAGATAAAGAAACGGCGAAAAAGCAGTATTCCAATAGCAGACATATAGTCGATTCTGGGGGCTTTCGATCCAATTCTGATGAGCTCTCCTTTATCGTTCATTGTTTTCGTTCATGTTATAGTTTACCTTCGATCAGGAACCCAAAGTTATGTGCCCCAATAAAATCATCCCATACCTGTGGTTCTGTATTTTCGGCACAGACATATTCCTGTATTTTGAGATTCGCGGCTTCGCAATATGTACGAATTGCGTTAGCATCTACCTTCGGGTCCTCCAGATAGTCGATAATGATGTAGTATCGGCTTTCTATGGCAAGCACATTCTGCAACAGGTCCTGAAAAGCATTTCCAAATTTGCTTGCTTCCCCAAGGAGCAAATGGGCCACAACCAGATCGTAATGAGCGGGAATAGGAGTATCACAAATATCCCACTCTACCACATTTACCTTATCAGATTGCATATTTCTAATCGTTTTCAGTTTTCGCTCATCGCCTGGATATACAATAGCATCCACGCTTGCTTTCGGGAAACAGGAAATGATTGTGGACAGACTGGTCTTGCCGCTTCCAGCATCCAAAATATGACTGATATCCGCAATAGAAAGGTCCGACAATAATTTACGCAGAATCGTTATATGGCTTCGATCATTCACCGGCCGAAAACCTCCTTTTGTTCACGAATTGGGTAGCTAATCTGATTGCCCCATTTTATGACTTCATCGAAAAAAGCCGTCTATTTCCAACAGCCCGTATGAAAACAAAAAGGCTTTCCGAGACAAGACGAGTAAAAGCCCTATTTAATTCTGAGGATGCTGAAAGAATGTACTGGAGAGAATAAGTTGCAATATCCTCTTGAGAGCCACGAATGTGCGAATACAGATATGCCAATAATGCCACAATTACTTACCCCTCAAAATAATTGATCCTCTTCACAACTGGTCTCGACCTTCAATAAGCAAGCCGCAGAGGAACAATCCCTGCGGCTTTGCTGCGGTCAAAACCGCATTTTTGGTCCGAGTGGCGCGATTCGAACGCGCGGCTTCCAGCTCCCAAAGCTGGCGCCCTACCAACTGGGCTACACCCGGAAATATGATTCCGCTCCCATGCGCCCGCCGGGGAACCGGCGGGCGCACAGCGTCGCGGAAATCAGAAGGTGAACTTCTCGAAATTGCCCATCATGTCGGCGATCTCGGCATAGCCGTCCTTCAGCCAGAAGATGCCCAGCTTGTTGCCGGTCTGCTCGTTGTAGAGGGTCTTCAGGAAGGGGCTGGCAGCGAACACCGTCTCATAGGTCTCGGGGGTCTCGTCGGGCACGGCGATGCCCCGGATGCGGATCCACTGGTTCTGCTTGTTGAGGGCGCAGATCTCCACATTGGGGTTGGCGATGGTCTGCTTATAGGATTCCTTCTGCTGGCCCATGCCGAAGTAGAACTTGCCGTTCAGCTCCAGGAACAGGCCGAAGGGGCGGAGGCGGGGCTTGTCTCCATCCACGGTGGCATAGAAAAATACGCCGGCATCCTTCAAAAACTCCAGTACTTTTTCCATTGTCTAACGCTCCTTTGTCAAAATTTAGATATTATATATGATACCACAGCCGCCGGGGGATTTCAATTGCCCCGGCGGATTTTTCAGTCCTCCCGCAGGCGGGCGTAGACAGTCACGTCCACAATTCCCTGATTGCTCCAGGCGGCGCCCCGCAGGGTGCCCTCAAAGCGCATGCCCAGCTTTTGCATCACCCGGCCGGACTGCGGGTTGTTCACATCGTGCTTCGCGCAGATTCGCCGGACCCCCACCTCATCAAAGAAGAAGCGCATGACCCGGCCCGCCGCCTCCGGCATGAGCCCCTGCCCCCACCAGGGCCTGCCCAGGGCATAGCCCAGCTCCACGGCCTCGACCTTTTCGTCCCAGTGGACCGCGGAGACGGTGCCGATGACCTGCCCCAGGGACTTCAGCTCGATGCCCCAGCTATAGGCAGCAGGGTCCTCATACTGGGCCATCGTTTTCCGGATGAAGGCCTCGGAGACCTCCGGGCTGCCGTGGGGCTGCCAGGTGAGGAAGCGGGTCACCTCCGAATCCGAGGCCCAGTTGCGATACATGGCCTCCGCGTCCTCCGGCACGAGCCGCCGAAGAATGAGCCGTTCCGTCTCCAGCCGGACCGTTCCCTTGTGTTCCATAGCTTGATCTCCTTATTTGTGATGCTCCAATAGATAGCACGCGCGGGCTGAGCTGTCAATACGCGCAAGGTTTTTCTCACCCCTTGCAAGGAATCGCCCGGCGCGGTATACTGTTCTCAGAAAAAACAAATACGGCAAAGGCAGGGAACGAGCATGTACCAGTGTCCTTATCCGCAGCTTTTCACCCCCATCGTGCTGGCGGGGCAGCTCTTCAAAAATCGCATTTTCGCCTCTCCCACCGGCCTGCAGCACAATCACTACGGCAACCACCCCATCAATGAGACCATCAACTATTATGAGCGCAAGGCCATCGGCGGCGCGGCGTCCGTTTGCATCGGCGACGCCATGGTGGACAGCGAGATCGCCCTCGCAAACGGCAACCACATCCTCCTGGACGACCCCACGGGCCGCCCCCACCTCAACAAGCTCAGCGAGGCCATCCGCCGCCACGGGGCCGTGGCCAGCATGGAGCTGAGCCACGGGGGAAACGCCGCCCGCATCTCCTACGGCCAGGGTCACAAGATCTACGGCCCGGTGGAATCCGAATCCAGCGGCGCCTTCGGCCAGCCCATCCACGCCTACCCCATGGATGAGGAAATCATCCGGCGCACCATCCGCAAGCATGCGGAGGCCGCCGCCTTCGCCAAGGCCTGCGGCTTCGGAATGATTACCCTCCACGGCGGTCACGGCTGGCTGCTGCATCAGTTCATGTCCCCCATCACCAACACCCGCACCGACGAGTGGGGCGGCAGCTTCGAGAAGCGGATGCGCTTCCCCCTGGCGGTCATCAGGGCCATCCGGGAGGCGGTGGGGCCCAGCTTCCCCATTGAGATTCGTCTCAGCGGCAGCGAGGTTTTCGAGGGGGGCTATGATGTGGCCTATGGCGTGCGCATCGCCCAGGCACTGGACGGGGCGGTGGATCTGCTGCACATCTCCGCCGGCAGCCATGAGGTGCCGGAGGTATTCACCGTGACCCATCCCAGCATGTTCCTGGCGGACGGGGTGAACGTGAAATACGCCGCCGAAATCAAAAAGCATGTGAAGACCCCTGTCGCCACCGTGGGGGCCCTCTCCGACCCGGATTACCTGGAGGAGATCATCGCCTCCGGTCAGGCGGACGTGGTGGAGCTGGCCCGTGGCCTCATCTGCGACCCCGACCTTCCCAGGAAGGCCCGGGAGGGCCGCAGCGACGAGGTGGTAAAGTGCATCCGCTGCTTTACCTGCTTCTCCAGCCTCATGACCCGGGGGCAGATCTGCTGCGCCCTGAACCCGGAGATCTGCAACGAAGCGGACGTGAAATTTGCCAGGCCCCTGCCGGAGCCCAAGACCGTGCTGGTAGCCGGGGGCGGTATCGGCGGCATGCAGGCGGCCCTCACCGCCGCTTCCCGGGGCCACCGGGTCATCCTCTGCGAAAAGTCCGACAAGCTGGGGGGCGTCCTTCTCTGCGAGGAGCAGGTGCCCTTCAAGAAGCACCTGGGGGAGTACCTGGACCGCCAGGCCCGCATGATTGCCCGCTCCGGAATTGAGGTGCGCCTCAACACGGAGGTCACCCCGGAGCTTGCCGGAGAGATCGCCCCGGACGCCATCATCGCCGCCCTGGGCGCCCGGCCCAGCATTCCCCCCATCCCCGGCATCAACGGCCCCAACGTCACCGTGGCGGAGGACATCTATCTCCACCCGGAGAAGGCCGGGCAGAAGGTGGTCATCCTGGGGGGCGGCCTCGTGGGCTGTGAGCTTGCCATCTATCTCGGCGGGCTGGGGAAGGACGTCACCATTCTTGAGATGGCCCCGGCCCTCAACTCCGGTACGAACCTCCTCCAGGGCCAGTCCATCGGCATCGAGCTGGGCAGGCTGAAAACCGATGTGCGCCTGAGCACCAAAGTGACGAAGATCTCCCCCGAGGGCGTTACCGGGGAAGGGGAGAGCGGGGAGGTCTTCATCCCCGCGGACACCGTGGTCTGCGCCTTGGGCATGAAGCCCAACCGGGATGCCGCCGCGGCCCTCGCCCTCTGCGCGCCGGAATTCCACGTGCTGGGGGACTGCGTGACCCCCGCCACCATCTACCAGGCCACCAACGCCGCCTACTTCGCGGCCATGGACATCGGGAAGCGGTAAAACAGCTTAGCCGAAACCGAAGGCTTCCGTGCTTTATTCAAATGAACCCAGCCCATGCATTATCGGGAGATGACTCCGCATTCCTCCAGGAACCGGATGCATGCTCTGTCAAAAGAACCGGCAAGAATCGACAGTTCTTCCAGTGAGCAGTCGTTAAAATACTTGCCGTTTGCCGGACAGATCGTCACCACATCCAGCGGATTGCCGCGATGCCGACGGTTTGGATTCGGCTCGCTTGAAATGAAAATATCATCATCCGGTATTTCTGCCGTGTACTCCCCGTCGGCCGTGAGAAGGACCAGCCCGGTCACGTATCTGGCCACAAGCCTGCCGCCATAATCGGCGGCAAGTGAGCTGTAACGGCGGATTAGCTCTTCCTCTGACAGGGCTTTGCCGTTTACACGATGCACATACAGTCCGGGCTGCATGTCTTCCGGTATATCATCAATGTACAATCCGGAGTCTGCCGCCAACGTCGGCATGCCTGTTTTATCACAATACGCCCTGGCCTTTAACCTGGCATTGTCAATCGGCGTGGTTCCCGTTTCCTCCACCTCGATGTAAATTCCTGTTTCCTTGGGCGTAACGATTTCCACATCGTATCCCTTCAATCTGAATCGCATATTGCGTATCTTCGATTCATTTCCGGTGGCATATAACAGCTTCATTTTCTTTTTCCTCTTGATTTGTCACTATGATACTTTGAAAAGCGGGCGGGACCGAAAGCCGGTCCCGCCCGCTGGATGGTTTCGTTTACTTCGCCTGCTGCTTGGCCAGCCACTCGGCGCCGTACTTGTTGCACTCGTCGATGACCACGGGGGTGACCCAGGCATTGAGGCATTCCAGGGAGCCCACGCAGGGGACGAAGGCCCCGCCGGGGGCGTATTCGTCGATGGCCCGGCGCACCTCGGCGCGGACCGCCTCCTCAGTGACGTCCGCCTGGTCGATGAGGCCCTGGTCCAGGCCGCCCATGAGCAGAATCTTGCCGCCGGTGGCCTTCTGAACGGCGGGAATGTTGTTGGAGGGGAGCACACCCTGCCACATCTCCACGCCCAAATCCACCAGCTCGGGGGCGAGCTCGGCGGCGTAGCAGTCGCAGTGATGCTGGACCAGCTTGCCCCGCTTGTGGTAGTAGTCGTAGAGCCTCTTGTAGTGGGGCTTCAGCAGCTCGCGGAACTTGTCCACGGAGAAGAAGAGGGCGGTCTTGCTGCCCCAGTCGTCATGGCTGTGAATGACGTCGAAATCCAGATTGTCGCAGAGGGCCTCTGCCACCTTGATTTTCCAGTCGGTGTAGGCGGAGAAGAGCTCGTTCATGGCCTCGGGCTCCTCGTACATGTTGATGAGGGTGTCCTCAAAGGTCATGAGGCAGTGGGCGCGCTCGAAGAGGCCGCGGAAGGTGGGGACCATCACCAGCTCCTGATCCCGGTCCACCTCGGCAATCTGGGCCTGGGCGGCGCTCCAATCCAAATCGGTGGGAATCTCGGGGAAGGTCACATAGTCCCGCCAGTGGGTGATGTCCTTGATGACCTGGTTCTGCTCGTTCACCATGGGGATGATGCCGGGGTCCTTGCCGGGAATGAAGCGGTGGTTGACGCCCCAGTGGTCCAGCACGTTCTCGCCTTCAATAAAGAGGATATCCCACACGGTGATGGGGTCGATGATGGCATGGAACATGGTCTTGGTGAACGCCTCGAAGCCGTAGCCCATCCACTTGATGGGCTTCTCGTTGCGCATTACGGAGAGGAATTTTTCCTTTTTCGTCATGTGCGTATGCACCTCCTGTTTAGATAAAATCAGCGTACCATTTCCGGGGCATATTTGTCAAGCCGGAAGAGACAAAAAGCCCCGCTCCCGGCGGGCAAAGATTGACTTTCGGGAAAACGACTATATAATGGAAAGCGATTCAGAAAAAGGGTGGTATCTCACATGAAAAAAGCGAAAACTCCGCTGCTTCCCATCATCGGCGCTCTGGTGGCAATGCTCTGCGTGGGCGTCATCTACCTCTGGAGCGTTCTCAAAAACGCCACCATGAACTACTATTCCTGGGAGAGCGGCAGCGTGAACCTCATCGCCTCCATCATGCTCTTTGCCTTCTGCGTTGGAAACTTCGGCGGCGGTGCCCTGAATGACCGCTTCGGCCCCAAGAAGGTGAGCTTCATCGGCATCATCCTCTTCGGCGTGGGCATCTTTCTTGCGTCCCTGGTGCCGGTGGGCAGTTCCATCTTCCTGTTCTACCTCACCTACTCCGTCATCGGCGGCGTGGGCGTGGGCATCAGCTACGGCGCCCTCCTCTCCTGCGTGCAGAAGTGGTTCCCCCATCGCCGGGGCTTTGCCACCGGCATCGCTACGGCGGCCTTTGGCCTCGGCACCGTGGCCTTCAGCCCCATCATCGGCACCATGCTGGAGAAGATGACCGTCAGCGCCACCTTGCGCACCCTCTCTCTCGTATTCCTGGTGGTGGGCCTCATCGCCTGCTGCTTCATCCGCCTCCCCTCGGAGGAGTACCTGGCCGCCCTTCCCAAGGCGGCCCCCAAGAAGAACGCCATCGTCGCCTCCCGGGAGGTGCCTTTGAAGGAGGCCATCCGCACCGCCCCTTTCTGGTGCATCCTGCTGACCATCTTCTTCTACAACGCCACCTGGAACATGCTCAACCCCATCATTCGCCCCCTGGGGGAGGAGCGGGCCCTGAGCAGCGCCCTGGCACTCACCTGCGTCTCTCTCACCGGCGTTTTCAATGCCGCGGGGCGCTTCGGCATGTCCGCCCTCTCGGATAAGCTGGGCCGGGTGGAGACCAATGTCATCCTCTGTGTCGTCACCATTGTCTGCGCCCTGCTGCTCATGTTCGTGGGGAGCTATGCCTACATCGTCGTGGTGCTCATCACCGCATTTGCCTTCGGCGGCCCCAGCGCCATCAACCCCGCCACCACCACCGATTTCTTCGGCGCGAAATACTCCGGCACCAACTACGGCGTGGCCATGCTGAGCCTGGGCTTCAGCTCCATCATCTTCAACGCCATCTCCAACGCCCTGGTGAAGGCCACCGGCGCCTATACCGTCACCTTCATCATCGGCGCCGTCACCGCCGCCATCACCATCGTCCTCCAGCTCATCATCAAATCCTCCCTCAAAAAGCAAAAGAGCTGAGGGAGCCCAATCAAGAAGAAAGCAGGCGGCCCCGGTTGGGGCCGCCTGTCATTATGTCTGTTTTTTCAGTCGTCAAAATCGTAATCGTTGTAACTGCTGCTGTGCCCGCCCCGACGGCGGCTGCCCCGCTCATTCTGGCGGACGCCGGACTGGCGGCTGTCAGAATCCTGCATGAACTGCCTGAGCTTGTCTTCAAAGGAGGTGCTCTCCGTTTTGGGAGGGGCGCTGCGGGCGGCTCCGGCGTCACTGACGGGCCGGCGGTACGCCGGACGGGCCGGCGGCTCCTGGGCCTTTTTGATGGAGAGGCTGACGCGGCCCTGCTCATCGATGCTGACGAGCTTGACCCGGACCTCCTGCCCCACCTGGAGGAAATCGCTCACCTCGCTGACATAGGTATAAGCGATCTCGGAGATATGTACGAGACCGGAACGCCCATCCGGCAGGGATACGAATGCGCCGAACTTTGTGATGCCGGTGACTTTACCGTCTGTAATGCTCCCAACCGTCAGCTCCATGAACCGTCATATCCTCCTGTATCTGCCTGCTTGAATCCTGCCGGAAAGCTCAGTTCCCGACGTCATAGTAAACGATCTCGCCGGGGAGGACCAGGCCCAGCTTATCCCGGGCTACCTTTTCCACCATGTCCAGATCGTCGCTGTGCTCGATCTCGTATTCCAAAGAGGCGTTGCTTACGGCCAGGGCCTGGGCCTGGGCGGCCAGCGCATCCCTGGTGGACTCCGCCTGGGTGATGCGCTCGTTCATCCTCGTGAGGGACACCACGGCGTAAACCGCCAGGCTCACCAGGATGAGCCCCAAAATGATAGCGAACCCGCTTCTCGGTTTCCTCATGCTCTGCCTCCGATGGAACAGCTTTTGAAGATAAGAATCTACCAATATGGATTTTAACCCTTTTTCCAGCCGATTGGAAGAGTTTTTTTATAAAAATGCAAAATTTTTTCAGCAGCTTTCTCAGAATTCGCAGTGGGGCCAGGAAGAGACGGGCGAAAAAGGCCAGTGCTGCCGCGAAAACTCCGGCCAGCCACCGTCCGGGCCGCCGCAGCAGGAGCAGATAGCCCAGCCCCCCGAGGAGCAGGCCGAAGGCCATGAAAAGCCGCAGCTCTCCCCGGCCGGCGATGCTGCCCATGAGAAAGAGCAGCACCGCCGCCATCAGGGAATAGGGGAGGTAAAAGAGCGGCCCCAGTTTTTCCAGCCCTGCCCGGCGCAGACACGCAGCCATCAGATCATAGATCAGGCCGAGGCCGATGCCGCAGGCCAGGCACATGAGCGCCTGCACCCCCTGCCGGGCGGGGTCGATGCCCATCAGCCCAGCAGCTTGCCCAGAAAGCCCCGGCGGCGTTCCCGCTCGGCGGCGTATTCCAGGCTGTCGATGCGCCCCTCCACCAGGAGCTCTCCCCCGTCCAGGCTGAGCTTGTTGATTTTCAGGGAGCTGCCCCGGATGGTGAGGGCCCCGCCGGAGGTGGAGAGTACCACCGTCTCCTCATCAAAGGCCTCCACGTCCTCCACGCCGGTCAGGCTGAGACGTTTCCGTTCCGTCAGGTTCAGCACGTGGGAAAGGGCCTGCTTTTTGCCGTCGTCATAGAGCATAGCCATCGAATCACCTCCCTGGATACCTATGCCGGAGTGAAACGGAAGATGACCGCCGCGATTCTCCTTTTTTTGCCTTGACAGGAGACTGTAACCTGTGTAAAATGCTTGTAACCGGAATGTAACCGGGTTTGTAATCTTTTGAATGTGGAGCGGGCACGCGGCGATGTGGGATAAGCTCAGGGAAAAACTGAATCTCGGCACCGAGGCTTTGCGGAATATGAACAGCCGCCTGAAGCAGCGCGGTCGTTTTTTGCTGCTCTCCGCCGTCTGCCTCGCGGTGCTTTTCGCCCTGGGTAAACTGAACTTTGCCGTTGCCGTGAACATGGACGGCGACTTTTTGGGTTATGCCGTCAGCCAGCGCGAGGTCGAGGAGATTGTCTCCAATGTGGAGCTGTCCGTCAGCGAGGCGCTCGGCCGCAGCTGGGCGCCGGAGACCATCACCACCTCCGTTGCCCTCGGCGTTGTGAGCGCCGACCGCGACATCGAACAGCTGGTGACTGAGGCGCTGATCGCACGGGTGGACGAGGTGCGGGAGCTCCAGGTCGTCTATGTGGACGGGGCAGCCGTCTGCGCCTTTGAGTCCCTGGGTGAGGCCACCGGTGCGCTGGAGGCCCTGGCGTCGGAATACGCGGTGGGGGGAACCTCCCGGCAGCGCTTTTTGCAGGAGGTCGTCATCGCTGCCGGCGTGGTGGACACCCGTCTGCTGGAGGATGCCCCGGCAGCCCTGGCCGCCGCCGTCACGGTGGAGGCCACCCGGCAGGAGGAAGAGACCGTCATCATCGAGTTTTCCACCCACCATGTGGTCAACAACGCCCTCTATGAAGAGGAGGGCTATGTCGTTACCCCCGGTGAGGATGGCTATGAGCATTGGGAGACCCTCTATACCTACCAGAACGGGAATCTCGTTTCCCGGGAGCTGACGAACCATGTGCGCGTGGAACCCGTCACCCAGCTGGAGGTGGTGGGGGGCAAGCTGCACCGCTCCACCGGCACATATATCTGGCCCTGTGAGTCGGGCTGGTTCTCCTCCGGCTTCGGCCTCCGCTATGGCTACGGCTCGTCGGACCATCAGGGCGTGGACATCGCCGGGCGCTACAATGACCCCATCATGGCCTCTGACGGCGGGGTGGTGCTCTTTGCCGACAACTACGGCGGCTATGGTAACCTGGTAAAGATTCAGCATGAGAACGGGGACATCACCTACTATGCCCACTGCAGTGAGATCCTGGTGAAGGAGGGCGACGCGGTCCTGCAGGGTGAGGTCATCGCCCACATGGGCATGACCGGCGTGGCCAACGGTGTCCATGTCCACTTTGAATACCATCCCGGCGGCGGGGACGCCGTGGACCCGGTGGACTACCTGCCGGAGATGCCTTACCCCTATCTGTGAGAAAAATGACGCCGCCTCGGAGAGCAGCTCCGAGGCGGCGTTTTCCTGTGCTTATTTGAGGTCAAAGCCGAAATACCGGGCGGCGTTTCGGAAGCTCACATCCTCCACCAGCTGCCCCAGCTCCTCCCAGATGGGGGGGAGGTCCCCCTCTTCCACCCACTGGCCCAGAAGGCGGCAGAGCAGACGGCGGAAGTATTCGTGACGGGTGTAGCTGAGAAAGCTGCGGGAGTCTGTCACCATGCCGATGAAGTTCCCCAGCACCCCCAGGGAGGCCAGGCTGGTGAGCTGGGAGAGGATGCCCTCCTTGGTGTCGTTGAACCACCAGGCGCTGCCCTGCTGCAGCCGGGCGCGAACACCCTCCCCCTGGAAGCAGCCGATGACGGAGCCGATGACGGCGTTGTCTGCCGGGTCCAGGGAATAGAGCACGGTTTTGGGCATGATCTCATCCACGCAGAGGCGGCCCAGGAAGGTGCCCAAGGCCACGCCTGCGCCGCTCTCGCCCCGGATGGCGTCGAAGCCCGTATCCGGGCCCAGGGCTTCCAGCGCGGGCGGGTTCAGGTTGCGCAGCGCCCCGAAGTGGAGCTGCATGACCCAGTCCCGCCGGCGGTACTCCTCCGCAAGGAAATACAGGAGGTAGGAGCGGAAGCAGTCCCCCTCCCGGGGGGTGACCTCCATGCCGCTGAGGGCGCGGCGAAGGATGAGTTCCGGGTCCCCGTCGAAGCTGGCGGGGATGCGGTCCAGCCCGTGGTCGGCGTTGCGGCAGCCCATGGCGTGGAAGCGGTCAATGCTGCTGATGAGGGCGGCCATCAGGGAGTCCAGGTCATGGATGTCCTGCCCCAGCCGGAAAATATACTGGGCAAAGCCCGGCCTTTCCACGTTCATGGCCTTGTCCGGGCGAAAGCCGGGGAGCACGGGTACGGAGAATTCCTCCTTCAGCCGGGCATGCCATCTCAAGTCATCCGTTGGGTCGTCAGTAGTGTAGATGAGCTTTACGTTGGAGCTCTCCACGATGCTGCGGGCGGACATGGTCTTCAGCTTTTCGTTGCAGCGCTCCCACACCTCCCCGGCGTTTTTTGCGCTGAGCGGCTCCGAGATGCCGAAATAGCGCTTCAGCTCCAGGTGGGTCCAGTGATAGAGGGGATTCCCCGCCAGCCGGGGCATCAGCGCCGCCCATTTTTCGAACTTCTCCCGGGGGCTGGCGTCCCCGGTGATGAAGCGCTCCTCCACCCCGTCGGAGCGCAGGGCCCGCCACTTGTAGTGGTCGCCCCCCAGCCAGAGCTGGGTGATGTTCTCCCAATGCCTGTCCTCCGCCAGCTCCCGGGGGGAGAGGTGGCAGTGGCAATCCAGGATGGGGCGGTTTTCGGCGTAACTGTGATAGAGCCTCTTTGCGGGCTCCGTGGTGAGCAGGAAATCTTCGCCCGGATATGGTTTCATGACCGGTCCTCCCGTTATTTCAAATCCAGCAGCCTTGCCCGGGGACCGTCGGAGGCGTGCTTTCGCAGCTTCTCCGCCAGCTCCGGACGGCTGAGTGCATCCACATTTTCGATGAGCAGGATCTCCATGTCCGCGGCCCGCTGCCGAAGGGCCTGGCGCGCGGACTCCGAGCCCCCCAGGTGCCCGCAGATGAGGACCTTTGCGGCGTAGGCGCCGCCGAAGCGGGCAGCGACGCTGTCCACCTCATAGAGGGCCTCCTTGGGTACGGAGCCGATCTTGCAGGAGATGTAGAGGGGCACCGCCCCGTGCATTACAAGGCCGTCGATCTCATTGGTGGTGCCCCGTTCCTCCCCGGTCCAGCGAATCTTGGCCCCCATCACGGCATCGGTGAAGGAGGCCGGGTCGCTCCGGGCCGCCAGAAAGACCCAGAGCTCCAGGAGGTCCCCCGCCCGGGTGAGGGTGCGTTTCACGTGCTCATTCCGAAAGCGGAGACTGACGCGGCTGCCCTCCTCCCGATAGGCCGTGAGCAGCTTCTCCTTCCGCAGCCGGTCGATGAAGCTGCGGGCGCATTTCTCCGGCATCTCCCCGTTATAGCTGAGGCCCTGGCCGCCGCCCTGGGCGCAGAGAACGGCCAGGCGGGAGCACTCCTTTGTCCAGGTCTGGGGGGCCTTCCCATAGACCCGCCACAACGCCTGAATGTCATCCTCCAACCCTTCCGGCAGCTTTCCCGAGAGGGTGTAGCTGCTCTCGTACAGCTCACCCCCGAAGAGGCGGACGCAGGCGGCGGCGGAGATGCCCATGAGGGGCCGGAGCGCGCCCTGGGGGAGCATGCCGCCCCGGATGATGCGCAGGGCCTGCTTCCGCACGTCCATCTCAAACATGGTGAAGCTGTGCCCCACCGCGGCGGTGCCCAGGGCCGCCAGGATGAGGTCGCTGCCCCCCGTCATCTCAAAGGCGCAGGCGGGATCCTCCCGCAGGATGTCCTCGATGGCGTTGCCGGTGGCGGCATAGTCTCCCTCCGCCACCCGGAGAAAGCGCAGGGTGGGGGCGTTTCGCCGGTTTCGGAAAAACGAGCGCACCGCGGCGATGCGCCGGTCCGTCATCACGTCCCTCGTTCCCAGATAGACGAGCTTTTCGGGCTTCAGGCAGAGGGCGGAGAGCAGGTTTTCCGCCGGCTCCCGGGAGAACAGCTCCACAACAGTCATACTCGCGCCCCCTTCACAGCAGCAGATACCCCGCCCCGATGCCCAGCACGGCGGAGATGCAGATGAGCAGGATGGGGTGGACCTTTCGGAAGGCCAGCACCGCCATGAGGAGGAAGATGCCCAGGGAAATCCAGGTGCTGAGCTCTTTGAGGACCGCCGCCGTCACCCCGTCGGGGAAGAATACGGCCTGCCCCATTCTCACGATGGCGGCGGCGATGAGGCCGATGACCGCGGGCTTCAGCCCGCTCATGACCCCGGAGACCACCCGGCTCTCCCGGAACTTTTTGTAAAAGTGGGAGACCAGGAGGATGATGATGAAGCTGGGCAGCACCACCCCCAGGGTGGCGCAGGCCGCGCCGGGGATGCCCGCGACCGTGGTGCCCACATAGGTGGAGATGTTGATGGCAAAGGCGCCGGGGGTGGACTCGCTCACGGCGATGAAATTGATGAGCTCCTCCCCGGGAATCCAGGCGTGCTCCGCCACCGCCGCCTGAATCAGGGGCAGCATGGCATAGCCCCCGCCGAAGGTGAAGAGGCCAATCTTGAAAAAGCTCCAGAACAGCTCAAGAAGAATCATCGTTTTGTCCTCCCCGCCAGCAGCGCGGAGCTGATGAGCCCCACGAGGGCGCAGCAGAGGATGACCAGGAGGACATTGACCCCCAGCACCGCCGTGAGGAGAAAGGCCCCGGCGGCGACGGCATAGGGTATGACCCCCCTGGGGCACTTTCTGAACATGGTCCACCAGGCCCGCAGCACCAGGGCCAGAACCCCGGCCCGGATGCCGAAGAAGGCATGCTGCACCACCCGGTATTGGGCAAAATGCCTCAGGAGCCGGGCGATGATGAGGATGATGATGAAGCTGGGCAGCACCACCCCCAGGGTGGCGCAGGCCGCGCCGGGGACACCGGCGACCCTGGTCCCCACAAAGGTGGCGGCGTTGATGGCGATGGGACCGGGGGTGCTCTCCGCGATGGCGACCACCTCCAGAATGTCCTCCTCCGTAATCCAGTGCCGCCCCTCCACGGTCTCCCGCTGGATGAGGGGAATCATGGCGTAGCCCCCGCCGAAGGTGAAGAGACCGATCTTAAAAAAAGTGTACAGGAGCTGGAGGCATGCCCGCCCCCAGGATACGGGTCTGGCTTCCTTCATCGGCCGTTCACCGCCTCTCTTTGGTCTGGGGCCATTCTATCCGAGCGCAGGGGAAAAAACAAGGCGCCGCCCATCACTCCGCCGCCTTCCGCCGGTAGAAATCCCGGAGGACGAACCAGGCGGGCTTGCGGTGCTGCCGGTCGGCGGTGACAAGACCCTTGCGGTTGAAATACCCCTGGAGGATGCTGGTCCGTCGGGGGCAGCGGAAGTCATAGAGGATCCAGGGGGTCATGCCCCGGACATAGGGAATCCTCTCGATCTCCGCGACCTGGCGGCGGTACACCGCCTCCTGGCACTCCAGGGTGCCCTTGTCTTCCGCCGTGCCGTGGTGGCTCCAGAGGGCGTCCGCCCCCAGCTCGGAGATGATGACCGGCTTCTCCGGCCTGCTGTTTTGGAACAGGGCCGGGAGCTGCTCGAAATCCGGGGAGTACCAGCCGTAGTATTCATTGAGACCGATCACATCCAGCGCCTCCGCCAGCCGGTCGGCGATGCGGTTATCCCCGCTCACCATGCAGGCGGCGGAGAGAAGGCGGCTGCCGTCCAGACGGCGGGCCTCGTCGGCAAGGCGGCTCATGAAGCGGAAGCGGGCCTCCGTGTCCGCGTTTTCATTTCCCACGGACCAGATGATGACGCTGGCCCGGTTCCGGTCCCGGTTAATCAGCTCCCGGAGCTGGTTCTCCGCCTCAGCGTAGGTCTCCGGGCTGTCGAAGCGGATGGCCCAGTAGACGGGAATCTCCTCCCACAGGAGCATGCCCAGCTCGTCGGCCAGCCGGGCCATCTTCTCCGTATGGGGGTAGTGGGCCAGGCGCATGAAATTGCAGCCCAAGGCCTTGGCCTCCCGGATAGCGGATACGCAGTCCTCCTCCGTGACGGCCTTGCCGTGCGCCAGGCTCTCCTCGTGGCAGGAGATGCCCCGGAGAAAGATGCTCTTTCCGTTCAGCAGGATGTCCCGGCCCTCCGTCCGGATTTCCCGAAAGCCCACCCGGTCCCGCACCTCATCCCCGGCATAGCGGAGGCTGACGTCATACAGGGTGGGGGAGTCCGGACTCCACAGCGCCGGGCGGCAGGGAATGACGGCGCCGGCCCGTCCGCCCCGGAAGCGCAGGGTCCGCCGGATGCCCAGTGCCGGAAGGGAGAGCTCGGCCTCACCCTCCGCTCGCTCCGAGAGGCGGGCCTTCACCTCAATCTTGTCAAGGGAGCCCTTTTTCAGATTGACGGAGAGATCCCGGATGAACACCCGAGGGACCCGGATAAGCTCAATCTCCCGGTAGATGCCCCCGTAGTTGAACCAGTCGGTGTGGTCCGTGGGCACCTGCCCGGGGCGGCGGGTGGCGTCCACCGTGAGGAGGATGCGGTTCTCCGTCTCCAGCTGCCCCGTCAGCTCGAAGAAGGCGGGGGTGGAGCCCCCGGTGTGGGAGCCAATGAACTGCCGGTTCAGGAAGACTCGGAGGGTGTAGTTCGCCGCCCCCACCCGGAGGAAGACCCGCTCCCCCTCCCCATGGGGGACATAGCGGAAGCGCCGGGTGAAGATGACGCTGCTCTCATACCAGAACAGGGCCTCCTCCTGGGTGTTCCAGCAGCAGGGCAGGGTCATGGTCGGCCACTCATCGAAGGAGTAATCCGTGGGCAGGGTGAAGCCCCGGCTGTTCACGTACCGCTCCTCATACCAGCGCTCCCGGAGACAGGCGTCATAGGGGTCCACGGCATAGTGCCACAGCCCGCCCAGGGATTCCCTTTCCCTGCCCCCGGTGAAGAGCATGTCCGCCGCCTTTGCCTCTTTTCCGGCGTAGCGGGCGGTATAATCCTCGATGTGGATGTCCGCCAGGACCTCTGTCTGTTTCTTCATCCTGCCTGTCTCCCATCCGCCCGGGCCTTCTGTTTACAATGAAAGCCGGGTCTGCTATGATGATTCATTATAAAATGAGTTGAATCCCTCGTCAATCACCGAAAAAGGCCAAGGAGGCACAGATATGCAGTACCGAAAGGATAAATCCGGCCGTGAGCTCTCCCTGCTGGGCTTCGGCTGCATGCGGTTCACCAGGAAGGGCGGGTCCATCGACCTGACCAAGGCGGAAAAAGAGATCCTCGCCGCCGTGGCCGCCGGGGTGAACTATTTTGACACCGCCTATGTCTACGGGGGGAGCGAGGCCGCCGTGGGCGAGATTTTTGAGCGGAACGGACTCCGGGAGCAGGTATATATCGCCACCAAGCTGCCCCAGTACCTCATCGGCAGTCGCGCCGCCGTAGAGCGGTATTTCCGGGAGGAGCTTACCCGGCTGCGGACGGACTATGTGGACTACTACCTCATGCACCACCTGACGGACGTGGCCATGTGGGAGAAGCTGAAAAAGATCGGCATCCTGGACTGGATTGCGGAAAAGAAGGCCTCCGGCGCCATTCGGAACATCGGTTTTTCCTATCACGGGAACACGGAAAACTTCCTCACCATTCTGGAGGACTACGACTGGGATATCTGCCAGATCCAGTACAACTACCTGGACGAGGTGGCCCAGGCGGGGCGGAGGGGCCTGCAGGCCGCCGCGGCGAAGGGCATCCCCGTGGTCATCATGGAGCCCCTGCGGGGCGGGAAGCTTGCCCAGCTGCCCCCAAAGGCGGATAAGCTGCTGCGGGAGAGCGGCCGGGGCTGGTCCAATGCGGAGTGGGCCTTCCGCTGGCTCTATGACCAGCCGGAGGTCACCGTGGTTCTCTCCGGCATGAACTCCCTGGAGATGGTGGAGGAAAACTGCCGCACCGCCTCCGTGGCCGGATTGGGCAGCATGACGGACGAGGACCGGCTCATCCTCCAAAGGGTGGGTCAGGCCATCCGGGAGCGGGAGAAGGTGGGCTGTACGGGCTGCCGCTACTGTATGCCCTGTCCCAAGGGGGTGGACATCCCCGGCGCCTTCCGCTGCTACAACGCCATGTATATCGAGGGAAAGAGCCAGGGGCGATTGCAGTATGCCCAGACCGTGGGGCTCACCAAGGCGCCCGCCTTTGCCACCCAGTGCGTGGGCTGCGGGAAGTGCGAGCAGCACTGCCCCCAGGAGCTCCCCATCCGGGAGAAGCTGAAGGAGGCGGACCGGGCCCTGCGGCCCCTGCCCTACCGGGTGGGCATCGACATCGCCCGGCGCTTCATGTTCCGCCGCTAGGGGCGGCAGGAAGAAAGAGGGCGGACACGGGAGATCCCCGTGTCCGCCGGTCGCTCTTTCCCCGCCTCCCGGGGATTGCGGGAAGGGGCAAAGCGTGATATCCTGTAAAAAATGAATGCCGATCTGTGAGGTGCCGTATCATGAAAAAGTTCCGTAATCCCGATGCGCCCCGGCCCTATTTCCCCCTCCCTCAGGAGCTGGGGGAGCTTCCCGGCAGCCCGGCCCTGCCCGACCTCTTCCGCTTCCTGGATGCCTCCGCCGACCCGGCGGGGCGCGGCATCGTCGAGACGCCGGAGCAGTGGGAGGCCCGGCGGGAGGAAATAAAGGACCTGCTGAAATACTATCTCTACGGCAGCCGCCTGGACCCCCTGAAGGGGGATACCACCGTCACCGCCGTGAGGGAAAACTTCCGCTATGTCTGGGCCGAGGGCATCCTGCCCCCCGGGCCGGGCTTTTTCGGCTCTCCGGAGCCCCCGAAGCTCCCGGCGGGGAGCTGTACCATGCGGGAGATGGATTTCAGCGCCTTCGGCATGGGAAAGTTCTATGCCGACATCGCCCCGGATGAGGGCTTTGTCCACATGGGCGAGGACTATCTTCTCCCCGGGGACCTGGGCCTCTGGAAGGCCGGGGAGGGCTGGGACCAGCACCGGGACCTGGTGCGCCGGGAAAAGCTTCCCGCCGTCACCGTGGAGATCACCATTCGGGACACAAATCCCGAGAACGCCCCCTGGCGCTCACCGGAGGCGGCAGCGGAGGGGGTGAAGCACAGCTTTGACCTGCGCTTCCCGGCGGAGGCAGCCCTGCGTGACCCGGAGGGCCGGGGCGGAAAGGACTGGCCGGTCCTGGTGGTCATGGGCGGCATTTCGGAGGAACAGATCGTCACCCTGAATGAAAACGGCTATGTTTATCTCAGCGTCAACGACGCCACAAGCCCCCGGAATGGGGAGCTGGCGAAGTATGAGCTGCTCTATCCCCCCGTGGACGCCGTGGTCCACCACGACCTTGAGCATCTGGGGGACTGGCATATCGACAGCGGGAATCTGATGCACTCCGGCTGGATGGCCTCCCGGGCCCTGGACGCCCTGGAGAACTACGCCCTGCTCAGCCCGGAGGAGAAGGCGGCCCTGAATCCCAACGTGACCCTCCCCAGGGTGGACACCCGCGCCGCCGCCATCACCGGCTGCTCCAACAACGGCAAACGGGCCATCGTGGGCGGCGTCTTCGACACCGGGGACGGGGGAGACACCCGCTTCAAGGTCATCGCTCCCAGCGACCCCGGCGGCGGCGGGGCCTCCGGCTTCCGCTGTGCCACCGAGGGGCAGCTTTTCAGCTATGAGCCCCCGGTGCAGAACGGGCCGGAGGGGCCGGTGGTCCACGACTACGCCTACGGCTACAACGAGACCACGGGTCGGGCCATCCAGAACACCGGGGAGGACAACTGGTTCTGCGACCGGGCCCAGGTCTTTACGCTCTATCCTGAGCTTGCGGAGCATGTTCCCGTGGATGCCCACTCCCTCCTGGCGGCCTTTGCCACCCCGAAGGAGGAGCGCTACATCCTCACCTGGACCGGGGAGGGGCAGGATGCCTGGCTCAACAGCCCGGCGACGGTGCTGAACACCTGGGCCGCCCGGGAGGTTTTTGAGTTTCTGGGCCAGGGGGAAAACATCGCCGTCATCGTCCGGGACCAGGCCCACGCCAACCAGGACCGGGACATGGCGGAGCTCATCGCCGTGATGGATTTGGCCTTCTATGGGGCAAAGACCCTGGTGCGAAAATACCACGCCGCCCTCGCCGGGCCGGATGGCCGCCTGGCGGCGGACGGGAGCGGCGCCATTCTGCCGACAAAGGAGTTTTCCAGCGTTGTGGAGATGGAGCGCAACCCCTATTTCCTCCCCAGCACGCTGCTGCCCTGGAGCCGCCCCGGCAAGCATACCCTCTGGACGGAGTCCAACTCCGTCACCGAGGGGGTGCCCCTGACCATCGTCTTCCACACGGATGCCGCCCGGGTGGAGCTCACCCTGCCCGACGGGCGCACATTCTCCGCTCCGGCGGAGAACGGCCTTGCCTGCTTTTCCTTAACGGCAGCCCAGGCCATGCCCGGCTGCTATCTTGCCACGGCCCTGGGGGAGAAGGCCCCCGGGCGCATCGAGCTCCGGGGCTGGACGGTGAAGGACGCCCTGCGCCACTCCGTCACGGACAACAGCGCCCTGGGTCACGACGTGGGCTCCGGGGCCGCCTTCACCACCCCCGTGGTGAACAGGTCGGAGGACCCTCTCCGCCTTTACCTGAACGGAACGCCCCTGCCCGCCGACCGCTGGGACTATGACAACAAGGTGGTCCGCGGCGGGGAGACCCTGCCCCAGAGCGGCTACATCCAGCCCTATGGGGCCACCGTCACCCTCTATGAGGGCACGGAGGGGCGGAAGCTCCCCACGGGGGCGGAGGCCGTGTTCTCCCTGCGGAACCTGAAGCTGGAGGCCCTGCAGGGCTTTGTCCTGAACCTGGACATCGGCCTTGAGAAATTCGACCCCAACGAGGGGCGGCCCGGGGCGGCACCCCGGATGCGCTTCCGCACCACCTGCCGTTCCCTCACCACCCAGACCCCCGTCTGGCCGCCGGAGCGGCGGCAGGACACTCCCCGGATGGGGCTCCCCGCCGGGGAGGAGCGCTGGCCCCTCCTGGGGAACTGGGCCTCGGACTACGACGGGGAGGGGAAAATCCGGCCTTTAGAGGAGATCCGGCCCCTCACGACGGCCCCCGTCCCCTCCGCCTATGGGGCCGCCGTCACGGCGGAGGGCGGGGATGAACAGGGCTTCACCCTCCGATTCAGCGCCCCCGTGGACCGGCGGGACCTGGGCCTCGCCGTCAGCTCCGTTCCCGGCTTTGACTGGACCTGGGAGGATGGGCAGACCCTCCGGGTACACTATGACGCAGCTCCCTCGGAGCGGGCAGTCACCGTCTTCCTCTTCCGCTCCGCCGACGGGGAGGGGAATCTTCTGGGCGCGCCCATAAAGCTCACCGTCCCCGCGGAGTAATCACCCTTCCGCGAACTCCGTCAGCGGCAGGGCGGACCAGGCATGACAGTCGCTCCGGGGGGAGAAGGGCGTCTCCGGGAAGGTGGTGCAGCCCAGGTCGATGAAATCCTGCCAGGTCTGCCACAGGGCCTCCGTGCGCCCGTACATCCCCGCCTTCTCCAGGGCCCGGAAGAGGTAGTAGCTCTGCATGAAGGAACAGGGCACCAGGCCATTGTCCGTCAGCACCTTTTCCATAATCGCTCTTGCCCGGCCGGGGTCGGCAAGGCCCGTCAGCACGGCATAAATTTGGGTGTGTTGGGTGTATTCCTCCGTGTCGGCCCCCTCCCGATAGAGGCCGCGCCCCTCGTCCCAGCAGCGTTCCTCCACCAGCGTGAGGAGCTTTCGGCACTCCTCCTCATAGTGTTCCGCCAGCTCGCTCCGGTGGAACTGCGGCAGGAGGCGGCAGAGGCTCCGGGCAGCGTAGACGAAAAACAGGTTTTGCAGGGCGCTTTCCCCCTTGAGGGCGGCGGTAGGGGTGGCGCCCCTTGCCCACTGGGGCGTCCAGTCAAAGTAATCCCAGTACCCCTGGGGGGCCAGCATCCCGCTCTCCGTGCGCTTCCGGAGGAAGGTTTCCACGATCTGCTCCGCCAGGGGAATGTAAGGCCGGATGAAATCCGTATCCCCGGTACGGTTTACATAATCCTCCAGCATCAGGACATAGTAGAGGGCGAAAGCGGGAATGGTCTGCCGGTCCCGGGAGGGAAAGCGGGATTGGGTGAGGCCGAAGGGCTGCATGGAAGCGCCAAAGAGGCGGATGGCCTGCCGGGGCAGGGCCAGGTCGTCGGTGGCGGCATAGGTGAAGAGGATTTCCAGCCGCCCGTCGCAGGCATATTGGAGCTGCTCATAATAGGGGCAGTCCTCAAAGGTGTCGTGGGCGCACAGCTGCAGGGTGCGGAAGGCCACGTCGTATAGCTTCTCCTTTTTCGGGTCGGAAAAGGAGGGTCTTTTTGTATTCACGAGGGGGTAGGCCGTCTCCACATAAGGGCGGGGGAGGATGGCAAGGGCTTCGTCCGCCGTCTCGACCGCCACCTCCACAAAGCGGAAGGTGCGGAAGCGGAAGGGCTCATATTCCCCGCTGCCCCCCAGGGTGAGCTCGTCCCGGACGCCCATGATGAAGCCGCTTTTGTCATCCCGCCGCCCCTTGAAGGGGAAGCCGCCAGCGTCCTTTTGGTAATAGCTCTCGGCGTAGGTGAGGGCGACCTCTGCCCCCCGCCCGCCCCGGAAGCCGATGCGGAAAAAGGCGGTGGTGAGCTCCCCCGCGTCCAGCACAAAGCGGGCGGAAGTATGGGGGGCAAAGGTCTGCTCCTCCCAGCCGGGAAAGCTTTTCTCTTTTCGGTAGAGCAGGGGAATGGGCCGGGGCTGGAAAACCTTGCCCTGCCGGGTGCCGAAGGGCTCATAGGCGCGCTCCTGCACGATGGCGCAGGGGAGGGTGGTTTGAAGGTCCCACCTCGCCTGAAGGAAGGGGTTTTCCCCGGCGCGGGCGGTATCCACCGTCTCCGTGCTGCCCATCATGAACATCTGGTGGTTGTTGAAGCCCTGGCCCCGGTCCGGCCAGGCCCGCCAGCAGGCCGGGTCCCCGGGGTCCCGGTCCCCCAGCTCCCCCCAGAGGTAGACGGCGGGACCCTCGTCATCCCCGAAGAGGTGATAGGGGCCCTCCTCCCGAACCGGGTGCTCCGGGTAGGAGAATACCTGCAGGAGGATGTGGTTTTCCCCTGCTCTCAGACAGGGAGCGATGTCCAGTGTATCCCAATAGGCAATCTCCTTCGGCCCCCGACAGGGGCCGAAAAGGAGGCTGACGCCGTTGACGAACAGCTTGAACTGGCTCCGGGCGGAGACCTCGATGACGCATTTCTCCGGCCTTTCCGCCAGGGCAGTCGCAAAGCCGAACCACATGGGCACAATCTGCCGGGCGGGGTCATAGCCCGCCTCCCTGAGCTCCTTTACCGGCACGCCGATGAACTGCCGAACCGGGGTGGATTCCTTCATTTTGCCCGCTCCCTTCCGCTGATTTCCGCCCCATGGCGTTTTTTTCATTCTACGTTCCCCGGCGGGGATTGTCAATTTGGAATGGTTGCAATTCGCCGCTCACTTCGGTACAATGGGGAAAAAACACGGGCCGCAGGGCCCGCAAAAAGACGGAAGAAAGGAGCGCATGATGGAAAACAACGAATTCCTCTTTGATTTGAAGACCCCGGAAAAAACCTGGAAGGGCGGCATCGCCCACAGCTATTTCCCCAACGGGCAGGTCTCCTCCGACGTGGGCACCGTCACGGACGCGGAGGGAGAGCACGGCCTCTACTGGTTCCTGGACTCCCTCATGTACAAGACCCCGGAGGAGAGCCTGGGCAAGACCACCATGCCCCATTTCCACTGGCACGGCTACGAGACCTTCTTTGTGGACAGCGGCAGCCTCTATCTCTACATCGACGGGAAGAAGGCCCTGGCAAAAAAGGGGGACATCGTCCACCTCCAGGCCGGGCAGTCCCAGGGCATGGCCTTTCTGGACAACGTGAAGTGGCGGGGCACCTACCACGATTTTGAGACCTACGCTGAGTTCCGGGAGGTGAGCATGGTCAAGCAGTACATGCCCGAGCTGGCCAACGACCCGGAGTTGAACGCCCTCGCCCCCCGGGGACATATGGACTCCAACCCCATGGAGCCCTTCCTCTGCACCGAGGTCCCCACGGTGGAGTGCTCCGCCATCAAGAACATTTCCCGTCCCCACGCCAGCTACGATTTCCCCGGCGTCAGCCTCAAGGTGGTGGTGGAGCGCTGGGAGAACGGCGGCGTGAAGGAGCTGGAATGCGCCGTGATGGAGCCGGGCTTCACAGCAAAATGGGTAAAGTATCCCCTGCTGAAGGAGCTGTTCTATGTCCGCAGCGGCAGGGTGAAGTTCAATATCCTGGGCAGGGAATTCATCGCCGATGATGAGTGCGTGGTCATGGCCCCCCGCTATGCCCCCCGCAGCATCGAGGCCCTGGAGAAGACGGAGCTGTATGAGCTGGGCGGCCAGTCCTACTGGTCCCTCTTCATGCAGAACTACATGTCCATCCGCCACTACGACCCCGACCGCCTCACCCCGGAGACCGTCTCCGCCCTCAAGAAGAAATTCGGAATCCAGATTGAGAGCATCGGCATGAAGTAAGCACTTCCAAAACCATGGCCCGCCGGGGACTTTCGTCCCCGGCGGGCCGCTGTGTGCGTCCTATTTTCCGATGTCCATGGCCACGTTGTAGCCCAGGCGGTTGGCCTCATAGACGTTCTTTGCCGCGAGGCAGTCCCCAATGGGGTAAAACACCGGGGCGCAGAGGCCGAAGGCCGCCGCCTCCGCCTGCCTTGGCCGCCGCCCCAGGGCGTTCACGATGCTGTCTGCTGTCAGATTCAGCTCACCGTGAGGGGTCTCGCAAACCGCACACTCCGGGGTTACGGAGATGACCTTCGTCCCCGTATGGACGGGAATATCCAGCTTCCCGAGCTGCTCCGTGACGGCGCTGGCGTGGCAGGAGTTATTGGCGAAATTCAGCTTCTCCGCCATTTCCACCACCACCGGCACCTTCCCCAGGCCCCGGAGATAGACGGCAAGCTCCGTCCCCGCCATGCCGCCCCCCAGGATGAGGACGGTTTCCCCCAGCTTCTCCGGGTGGGCATAGGCCGCCGTCACAGGGACGGCATTTTCCAGCCCCGGGATGGGGGGCTCGGCGGGCTCGGAGCCAATGGCGGCGATGAGGACATCCGCCCCCAGCCCTTCCGCCTCCTCCGGCGTCAGGGCATGGCCCAGGCGGATGTCCACCCCCAGCTTCTCCAGGCGGCGCTCCTGCCGGCGGATGTATTCCGCGAGGTGCTTTTTGAAGGGCACTTCCTCCTCGCAGAGGAGCACGCCCCCCAGCCGGTCCGCTTTTTCAAAGAGGGTCACGCGGTGGCCCCGTCTCGCCGCAGTGACGGCGGCCTGCATCCCGGCGATGCCGCCCCCCGCGATGACCACCTTCTTTTTCTCCGCGGGCCGGGGCGCGGTGGCGTATTCCTCCTCCCGGCCGATTTCCGGGTTCAGGGTGCAGCAGAACTGCCCGGAGGACATGACCTCGCTGAAGCAGTGATAGCAGCGCAGGCAGCGGTCAATCTCCTCCTCCCGCCCGGTGCGGGCCTTGTTGGGGAGGTCCGGGTCCGCGATGAGGCCCCGGGCCAGCTCCACGATGTCCGCCTGGCCGGAGGCGATGATCTCCTCCATCTGCCCTGGGTCGGAGAGGGCCCCCACCGTCGCCACCCGGGAGAGCTTCATGTGGGGCTTGATGGCCGCCGCCAGGCGCACGTTCACCCCGTCCGCGTCGAACATGGAGGGGTGGGTCACGGTGAAGCGCCCGCTCCCGGCGGAGACATGGAGAATGTCGGGGTAGCCGTCCAGCCCCTGGGCGATGCGGATGCCCTCGTCAATGTCGTAACCCTCCGGGGAGCCCTCAAAGCCGCTGATGCGGAGCTCCACCACCAGCCCCGGCACCTCCCGCTTGATGGCCCGGCAGATCTCCCGCGCCAGGCGAAGCCGGTTTTCCGTGCTGCCGCCCCAGCGGTCGGTGCGGGTGTTGGTGGTGGGGGAGATGAACTGGTGGATGAGCCAGCCATGGCCCCCGTGGATGGTCACCATGCCGAAGCCGGCGGATTTGGCGTATTTCGCGCCCCGCACAAAGTCGTCGATGGTCTCCTGAAGGATCTCCTCCGTCATGGCCAGCACATGGCGGCCCCGCTCCTCCGTCTCTACCGGGCCGTAGATGGGGATGCCCAGATCGGCGGCCTGGTCGGCATGGCTGCCCCCGTGCTGCAGCTCCAGGGCCGCCATGCAGCCGTGGCGGGTGATGGAATTGGTGACATAGGTGTAAAAGGGGAGGCCCCGGTAATTGTCATAGGGCAGCATGCCGCCGCCGTAGGCCATGCCCCGGCGGCTCACCCCGCCGCCGCTGATGCAGACCGAGGCCGCCCCGCCGATGGCCTTGCGCTCATAGTAGGCGCCCACCTCCGGCATGAGCAGCCCCTCGCTGTCCACATAGGAGACCCCCGTGGGGGCGGCGAAGATGCGGTTGCGGAAGAGGGCGCCCCCCGCCGTGATGGGGGAGAAAAGATGGGGGTATTTCTGCGCGCTCATGAGATGTCCTCCTTCTTTTTTTCTTTCTAATCCGGCTATGTGCAGCATGTCCTGCGTCTGGCGAAGAGCGGCACGGTTATTTCCCCTCATCGTCCCTGCCGCCAACACCTTCAATTAAGCCAGTAACAATGGTGTTCAGTTGGGCGGCGTTTTGGGCGGTGATGGCTGATTTGCCTGTCCTTTCCTCCAATGCCTTCCTTGCGATTCCGGCAACCTCGCCGCCTTTACGGGCAACACTCATATTTTCGGAAAAGTCTTGGGGCTGCTCTGCTTTGGAGATATCTGCGGTGGAGGTCTCTGCCAGCATATTCAGCACAAGCTCCGTGGTGGTCATGTTGTCCCGCAGGTTTTCCTTTTTCAGGCCTTTGAGCCGCTTATACTGCCGGGTGGACATCCCTGACCATGCCCGTGTAATCTCATCTGTCAGAATGGCATATTCCAGGCCCTTCTTAACGCCGCGATTCTGCCACTCATCCGTAAGTTCCTTGCGCACCTGTATGGCTTGAAGCCGCTGGTTAATCCACTCACGGGTGAATCCCTTTTTCAGATAGGTTTCCAATGCGCGGTCAATCGCCTGCTCAGGATCAATGGTTTCCTCAATCCGTTCCCGGCCCACCTGGGCCAGCCAAAGCTTGAACGGTTCTGCCTTTGGGGAGGGAATCGACTGGATAATTCGCAAAAGCTGTTCTGTGTCGGCCACATCGGTTAAACGTTTTTTTCCGTCTGCGGCAGTCATTTTCAACTGCTTACAATTTGTAAGCAGTTGGTCTGCGCCTTCCTCTTTCAGACGATTCTTCATCACCGCCCAATATGTACTGGCATGACGAGTGTCTGGCTGATTGGTCAACACGCATACAACATCAACGACAGAAAAATACCATTCCCCTTTTTCATCGTCCCACGCCGCACGAATGGGCTGTTTTTCAAACAATTGAATCGAATCATGGGTTTCCATGTCAGGCACCTCATCTTTATCTTGGACTATACCATGTCCGAGGCCGGTTTGCTATAGAGAGACTGAGTTTTGTGTTTGAGAGATTTGGACAGAGGAACCGGAACCCATCAAAGCAGTTTTATTGTCTGTGCATCGGCGTCAAGCTCTGCCCTCACACCGATAGGTATTGTAAGCATTGGCGCACAATGGCCGAAATCACATTCCGCAAGAATGGGGATATCAGCTATTTCTAAATAATCATAAATAAACTCAAAAAACTTCTTCCCTGTGCCGCCATCCTGAAACTGCCTGCATTTTCCGATAATCAGACCACCAATCAAATCAAAAACACCACATATTTTCAGCTTTGCCAATTGCGATTCCAGATTACCGGCCCATACTTCCGTATCTTCGATGAATAGTATATCGCCTTCCCGTATCTGCGGCATAAACGGAGTACCCCACATATTGCAGATGGTATACAGATTTCCCCCGATAAGTCTGCCCGTCGTCTTTCCGCCATTTAGGGTGATTATTTCATTCGGAATCTGCTTTTCTTCCGATAGTTCCTCAGACCACCACTCAATGACATCATCGGAGTAGTATTCGGGAAAGGTATATTCATAACCGCCATCATAGCTCAAAACATCACAAAGGCTCTTAAGTGCAATATCGTGATAAGGGCTGACCCTAGCATAGCTGGTTATAAAGTTTGACCCGTAATACACCGGAATGTTTGTTTTCGCATAAAGCGCCATCAGCAGCGCAGTGACATCGGACATGCCGACAACAGGTTTTGGGTTGACTGCATAGTATTCATAGTCAATGTATGGCAACATGCCGTTTGTGACCTGACCGCCCACGCTTGCCATGAGTATATCAACTTCCGAATCGCGAAGAAGCGTATTGAATTCATCGGCTCTTTCCTTTGGAGTTCCTGTTCGGTAAGCATCTGCCTTGCCCCACAGACTACCCCGCTTAATCTTGAAGCCCTGCGATTTGATATATTCCTCCGCCCGAGCAGCGGCTTTGGGAGCTTCGTATATCACTGTCCATGATGGACTGAAAATCCCCAATGTTGAACCCTTTCTTACTGTCCTCATAATATTTTCACCTCAGCAATTACTGTATCATATTTCGGCACTTTCCACAAGGTACGAGGCTAAAAGCTGCAAAAAGGAGGTGCCGGAAATCCCCTGCAAAAAACTCTTGACTTTTTGAAATCAGCCGCTATAATAAGCACAACAATTCAATCGACCTTATAAACCGATGAGGCGGAGATCAAACCGTGGAGCGCACTCCAGAGAGCGGGGGGCAGCTGGAAACCCCGTAGAAAGCGGCGCGGCAAATGGACCGCTGAGGGAAAGGCGAAGGGCGATATCGCCCGGTGGCCGGACCGTAGGCCTGCGTTAAAGGCAAGGGATGTGTTGGCATCCCGATGAGTGGGCTTCCTGTGGAAGTCAAGTAAGGTGGCACCGCAAGGGTATTTACCCCTGTCCTTATGTATGCGATACGTGGGACAGGGGTTTTCTGTTCGCTTTGGAGGGAAGAAAAGTGGTACATATGGTGTTTATGAAGCTGGAGGAGGGCTTCCTCACGGAGGAAATCTTCCGGGAGTACCGGGAGACCTTCGCCGCCATCGCCGCCGACATGCCGGAGGAGGTGCGAAGGGCGGAAGTGCTGCGAAACTGCGTCCCCCGGGAGCAAAACATGGACATCCTCATCCGCCTGGACCTCCGGGATGCGGAATCCCTGCCGAAATACCTCCGGCACCCCCGGCACCTCGCCATCGGGGAGAAGATGAACCCCCATGTGCTGAAGCTGGCTTCCTTTGACTACGAGGAGGAATAGAGATGGAGAATTATTCCATGTACCTCCCGGCCTATTCCATCGGGAATGCCGTGTATGAAAAGGCCCCGGCCATCTGCCGGAAGGCCGGGAAGACCGCCGTCCTCATCGGCGGGAAAAAGGCCCTGGCCGCCGCCGGGGACGCCATTGAGAAAGCCTTCCGGGACAGCGAGGTCGCCATCCTGGACCGGCGATGGTACGGCGGCGAAGCCACCTGGGAAAACGTGGAGGCCCTGGCCGCCGACAAAGCGGTGCAGGCGTCGGAGATCATCCTCGCCGTGGGCGGGGGAAAGGCCCTGGATACCTGCAAGGCCCTGGGGGAGAAGCTGGGAAAGAGCGTGTTCACCTTCCCCACCATCGCCTCCACCTGCGCCGCCACCACGGCGGTGTCCATCATGTTCAACCCGGACGGCAGCTTTCACGGCCCATTTTTCCTGGAGGCCCCGCCGGTTCACGCCTTCATCAGCACCCCCATAATTGCCGCCGCCCCCCGGCGCTACATGTGGGCCGGCATGGGGGATACCTACGCAAAGTACTTTGAGAGCGAGATGTCCTCCCGGGGAGAAGACCTTGTCCACTACCACGCCCTGGGGGTGAACATCAGCCGCATGTGCCTCGACCCCATCCTGAAGTACGGGGCTCTGGCCATGGAGGACAACGGGAAAGGGGAGGCCTCCTTCGCCTTGGAGCAGGTGGTGCTGGCCATCGTGGTCACCACCGGCATCGCCTCCATCCTCCTGACGAAGGAGCACATCATCGACTACAACACCGGCCTTGCCCACGCGGTCTACTACGCCCTCACCCGATGGAAGCACATCGACGAAAAGCACCTTCACGGCGAGGTCGTCTCCTTCGGCATCCTGCTCCTGCTCCTGCTGGACGGGCAGGAGGAGATGTTCCGGAAGCTGCTGGAATTCAGCCGGGCGGTGGGCCTCCCCACAAAGCTGGAGGACATCGAATTCAGCCCGGCGGAGCTGAAGGAGCTCATCCCCGCAATCCTCAGCATGCACGACATCGACCACAATCCTTACCCCATCACGGCGGCGATGCTGGAAAAGGCCTTCGCCGATTTGGAAAAACAATAACATTACTTATTTTTGGAGGAAATGAAAATGAAAAAGCTCATCGCCCTTTGTCTCGCCCTTATCCTGCTCCTCGCTGTCGCCGGCTGCGCAGCGAGCACGGGCAGCAACGAAAGCACCAACACCGGCACCGGCACAGACACCAACACGAACACCGGCAGCGATTCCGGCGCCGCCTCCGAACCCGACACCGGCACCGGTCTCCGGGCCCCCGTCAGCGGCGACAAGTACAAATTCGGCATCGTCCTCATGGTGGAGAACGGCGCCTTCCTCGACATGAAGCAGGGCATCATTGACGGCCTTGCCGCGAACGGCCTTGTGGACGGGGAGAACTGCACCGTCAACTACCAGTGCGCCCAGGGTGACGCCACCAACCTGAACACCATCTGCCAGTCCATGGCAAACGGCAGCTATGACATCGTGTTCACCGTCGCCACCCCGCCCACCCAGGCCTTCGTGAACCTGGAGAGCAGCACCCCCAACATCTTCTGCTCCGTGGCCGCCCCTGTGGCTGCCGGCGTCCTCAGCGACATGAACGCCCCCGACCACAACGCCACCGGCACCTCCAACGCCGTTCCCGCGGGCAGCATCCTGGAGATGGGCCTCGCCATGACCCCCGGCATCGAGACCTTCGGCCTTCTCTACTGCACCAGCGAGGTGAACGCCGTCAACGCCATGGAGAACGCCCGGGCCTATCTGGACGCCAATGGCCTCAAGTATGAGGAGGTCACCGTTGCCAACTCCGGGGAGGTGCAGCAGGCCGCCGAGAGCCTCATGGGCAAGGTGGACGCCCTCTTTGTGGCCAACGACTCCGTGGTCCAGTCCGCCGTGACCCTGGTCTCCGACCTCTGCCGGGAAAACGGCATCCCCAGCTACTGCTGCTCCGCCACCACCGTTCAGTCCGGCCTGCTGGCCACCCTCGCCATGAGCGACATCTCCATCGGTCTCCAGACCGCTGAGATGGCGATGGAATACCTCCGGGGCACGGACATCGCCGCCATCCCCTGCCAGGTGGTGCCCGCGGACATCGTCTCCGTGAATTCCGACGCCGTGGCCGCCCTGGGCATCACCGTGCCCGACACCATCGCCGGGAGCTACGGGGAGATCCAGTACCTCACTGACGTGCAGTAAAACGTACAAGGCAAGGGGCCGCACCGGTTTCGGCGCGGCCCCGAAGGAGCAAATATCATGTCATCTGTCGTTGTCTTCGGCGCTATACAGCAGGGCTTTCTCTACGCCATCCTCGCCTTCGGCATCTTCATCAGCTTCCGCATCCTGAACGTTCCGGACCTCACCACCGAGGGGAGCTTTACCTTCGGCCTTGCGGTCTCCGCGGCGGTGACGGCGGCCGGACACCCCATTCTGGGCATCCTGGCAGCCATTGTCGCCGGGGCGCTGGCGGGGGCCGTCACGGGCTTTTTGCAGACGAAGCTCATGATTCATCCGGTGCTGGCGGGCATCATCACCATGTCCGGCCTCTACTCGGTGAATCTCGCGGTCCTGGGCTCCTCCAACCTGGCCCTCACCAGCAATATGCAGACGGTGTTCAAGCTGGCCTCCGGCCTGGGCCTCTCCAACGAGGCGGCCCGCACCGGGCTTTCGGTGCTCCTGTGCTGCCTCACCCTCGCCATCGTCATCTGGTTCTTCCGCACCCATGTGGGCATGTGCATCCGTGCCACCGGGGACAATCCGGACATGGTGCGGGCCTCCTCCATCAATGTCCACCGGATGACCACCCTGGGCCTCTGCCTCTCCAACGCCCTGGTGGCCTTCTCCGGCGGCGCGGTGGCCCAGTACCAGAAGTTTGCGGACATCTCCTCCGGCACCGGCACCCTGGTGGTAGGCCTCGCCTCCGTCATCATCGGGGAGGCCATCATCGGGAAGCGCAGCGTCACCGTGGGCTTCTTCTCCGCCCTCCTGGGGGCCATGATCTACCGCTTCATCTATACCGCCGCCATCAATTACAGTCCATTCCCGGCCTATATGCTGAAGCTGGTCTCCGCCATCATCGTGGCCATCGCCCTGGCCATCCCCGCCTTCCGACACTATGCCGGGCAGGCGAAGATTCGGAGGGGAGGCGGGAAAAATGCTTGAGATTAAAGGCGCGGTCAAGACCTTCGCCAAGGGGACGCCCAACGAGCACGCCGCCCTCCGGGGCCTGAACCTTACCCTGGCGGACGGGGAGTTCGTCACCGTCGTGGGCTCCAACGGAGCGGGGAAATCCACCCTCTTCAACGCCATCGCCGGGACCTTCTGGCTGGATGAGGGGAGCATCACCCTGGGGGGGAGGGATATCACCTATCTCCCGGAGCACACCCGGGCGAAAACCATCGGCCGGGTCTTTCAGGATCCCATGAAGGGCACGGCCCCCAACATGACCATTGAGGAGAACCTGGCCCTGGCCTACGCCCGGGCCCACCGGGGGCCCCTGGGCATGGCCATCAACAAAAAGGAATCCGCCCTTTTCCGGGAGCGTCTCAGTGCCTACCACATGGGGCTGGAGGACCGGATGAAGACCAAGGTGGGCCTTCTCTCCGGCGGCCAGCGGCAGGTGGTGACCCTGCTCATGTGCACCCTATGCACCCCGGAGCTGTTGCTGCTGGACGAGCACACCGCCGCTCTGGACCCGGCTACCGCCGAGCGGGTCATGGAGATTACCCGGGAGATTGTCGCCGGGAACAGCATCACCACCCTGATGGTGACCCATAACATCTCCTCCGCCCTCACCACCGGGAAGCGCACCGTCATGATGGACGACGGGGAGATCATCTTCGACGTCTCCGGCCCGGAGCGGGAGAAGATGACCGTGGAGGACCTCCTGAAGATGTACGCCGGAAAGCGGGACAAGGTCTTCGACAACGACCGGATGCTCTTCGAGAAAAAGTGAAAAAACCTGCGGCCCCGTGCTCACGCTGAACACGGGGCCGCGATCTTTTTTCAGGGTCTCATCAGCTTTCCCGCCTGAAGGTCGGCCTTTGCCGTTTCCCGCAGGACACCGTGCTGCTTCTTTCCCGTGGCGTTGTAGGGAAGGGAGTCCACAAGGGCGTAATACCGGGGGTTCATGTAGGCCGCGAGGTCGCTGCACTCGGCGCACCAGCGGCTCAAATCCAGGGGAGTGACCCCCTCCCTCGCGGGGATGATGTAGGCGGCGACGGCCTCTCCCCGGGCGGGGTCCGGCACGCCGCAGACCATGCAGTCCTTCACCAGCTCACATTTTCCCAGGGCCTCCTCCACCCGCTCGGGGTAGATGTTCTCCCCCATGCAGATGATCATGTTGTCCTTCCGCCCGGAGAGGGTGATATACTGCTCCCTGTTCCAGGTGCCCACATCTTTGGTGTAGTACCAGCCGTCCACATAGCGGTCGGCGGTCTCCGCCGGGTTGTCCACATAGCAGAGGGGGGATTTTTCCGGGGCGAAGATAATGATCTCCCCGGGGGTGGCGCCGTCCATGGGCACGGTGTCCGCCGGGTCGGGGTGCCCCTCCTCTGTGAGGCGCACGACGCGCACCTCGTCTCCGGTGCAGCTCCGCCCGGCGCTCCCCGCCATCTCCGGCAGATCGAAGGGGCGGAGAAAGCTGTTCCAGAAGGTCTCCGTGGTGCCGTAGCCGTTGAAGATGTTGGGGGTCAGCAGCCTTTGGAAGCGGATGCAGTCCGCCTTTTCCAGGGGGCTCCCCATGGTGACGATGCCCCGGAGGCCGCTGAGGTCGGCAGGAGCCTTCTCCTGCCTCGCGGCGAGCTGCTTCAGCGCCGAGGGGACGCCGATGAGGAAGGTGATGCCGTATTTCTCCACATAGTCCATGCAGGTCTTGGCATTGAACATGCGGAGGATGACGAGACTGGCCCCGGCGTAGAGGGTGGGGGTGATGCCCCCGGAGTGGAGGCCGCCCCGGTGGAACCAGGGGGTCATGTTCATGGTGATGTCCTGGGGACTGAGGGGGAAGTGCATGATGGTGTCGTGGGCGGAGAGCACCTCGTTAACGTTGTTCAGGGGCACGCCCTTGGGGGTCCCCGTGGTGCCGGAGGTGCCCAGCCGGGTCACCTCGGCGTACATATCCGGGGTGAAGTCCGTTTCCGGGGCCTCCGCCGGATAAGGGGCGATGAAGTCCTCAAAAAGAATGTGCCCCTCCGGGAGCGCGGGGCGATCTCCCCGGCTGCATACCGCCACCACAGCGGTGGGACGGTGGGCGCTCAGGGTCAGGGCCTTTTCGGCCATGGCGCGCACATCCCAGTCGTAGAGATAGACCTTGGGCTTATCCCGCTCCAGCAGCCGGGCGGTCTCGGCGGGGGAGAGGTTGAAGTTCGCCGGTTCGTTGATGGCCCCCAGCTTCTGGGGGGCGATGTAGCTCAGCACAAAGGGGAGGGAGTTGTAGAGCTGGTAGAGCACCAGGTCCCCCGGCCCCACACCGGCCCCCTGCAGGGCCCCGGCCAGGCGGTCCGCCTCCCCGTTCAGGGCGGCATAGCTCCAGAATCGGTCTCCCATGGGGTCGATGACGGCAGTCTTCTCCGGGCTGCGGCGGACGTTGCGCAGAAAGCCGCTGAGCCAGGTGAAGCTCCGCTCAAAAACGGCGCGGAAATTCGCCGCGTCATAGCTGTACGTCAAGGTTCTGTCCTCCCGAGGATGACGGATGAGTTCTGGCCGCCGAAGCCCATGGCGTTGGAGAGGGCGGCCCTGATTTCCCACTTGCGGTTTTCCGGGGTGACGATGTTCAGGTCACAGGCGGGGTCCGGCTGGGTGAAGCCCAGATTGGGGGGCAGGATGCCGGTGCGCAGGGCCATGGCGCAGGCGATGAGCTCCGTAAGCCCACCGGCCCCCATGAGGTGCCCGGTGGCGCCTTTGGTAGAGCTCACGGGGACCTTGTACGCCCCGAACACAGCATGCAGGGCATCGGCCTCAGCGATGTCCCCCATCGCCGTGGCGGTGCCGTGGGCATTGACATAGCCGATATCGGCAGGGGAGAGGCCCGCGTCCGCAAGGGCCAGGCGCATGCAGTCCGCCGCCCCCTCCCCTCCGGGCTCCGGGCAGACGGGGTTGAAGGCGTCGTTGGTGTTGCTGCAGCCCAGCACCTCGCCGAGCGTCTCCGCGCCCCTCGCTTCGGCGGAGGCCATGGTCTCCAGAACGAGGGCGCCGCCGCCCTCCCCCAGCACAAAGCCGTCCCGGTTCCTGTCAAAGGGGCGGCTCTCCCCGCTGCGGGAGAGGGCCCCGGTCTTTACAAGGCTCTGGGTCACGGTGGGGCAGATGGCGGCCTCGCCCCCCAGCACCACCATGGCGTCCGCCGCCCCGGCACGGAGCAGCAGCACCGCGAGGGTCACCGCGTCCCCCCCGGAGGAGCAGGCGGTCTCCAGCGTGTAGCTGGGCCCGCGGAAGCCGTGGGCGATGGCGAACTGGGCCGCGCAGAGGTTCGCCATGCTCTTGGTGAGAAATTTGGGGCTGGCGGTCCGCCCGGAGAGGAGGAATTTTCCCTGGGTCTCCCCCACGAGAACGACGCCCCCCAGGGCGCTGGCCATGAGGACCCCCACCCGCCGGGAATCGTCGGGGAGTCCGCTCTGCCGGAGGGCCTCTTCCCCGGCAACGAAGGCATACTGCATAAAGGGGGACAGGTCCTGCGTCAGCCTGGTGGGGAGGTATGCCCGGGAATCAAAGTCCCGCACCTGCCCCGCCTTGGGGACGGGGATGGCCTCCGCCTCCGGGCCGGTGAGGGGGGAAATGCCGCTTCTTCCGGCGCTGAGGGCCGCCCAGTAATCCGAAACGCCGATGCCCAGGGGCGTGACCGCCCCCATGCCGGTGATGAATATGCGCGCTCTCTCCATGTTCTCAGCCTTCCGCCTTTCGGAACGCAAGGCAGGCGTTGTGCCCGCCGAAGCCCAGGGAGGCGCTGAGGGCCAAATCGAACTCCGCGCGCTGTGCCGTCAGAGGCACATAGTTGAGGTCACAATCCGCATCCGGCTCCGTCAGGCCGATGGTGGGGGGTGCGATGCCCTCCCGCAGGGCCAGGACGGAAACGATGGCCTCCACGGCCCCCGCCCCGCCCAGCATGTGGCCGGTCATGGATTTGGTGGAGCTGATGAGGATCTTCCTGGCCCGCTCCTCCCCCAGGGCCTTCTTCACCGCCAGGGTTTCCACCCGGTCGTTCATGGGGGTGCCGGTGCCGTGGGCATTGTAATAGACCCTGTCCGTGTCCGGGCCGCTCTCCTCCCAGGCGAGGGAGATGGCCCTTGCCCCGCCCTCCGCCTCCGGGTGAGGGGCGGTCATGTGGTAGGCGTCGCAGGTGGCGCCGTAGCCGCTGATTTCGGCGTAGATTTTCGCACCCCGGGCTTTTGCGTGCTCGTATTCCTCCAGAATGAGCATCCCGGCGCCCTCCCCCATGACGAAGCCGGTGCGCCGCCTGTCGAAGGGGAGCGAGGCACAGGCCGGGTCAGAGGAGAAGGAGAGTGCCTGCATGGTGCAGAAGCCCGCCGCCGCCAGGGGGTTCACCGTGGCCTCCGCGCCGCCGGCGATCATGGCGTCGGCATAGCCGTGGCGGATGAGGCGCATGGCCTCCCCAATGGCGTTGGCGCCGGAGGCGCAGGCCGTCACCGCCGGCATGGCGGCGCCCTTGCACTGATAGCGCATGGCCACCATGCCGGAGGCCATGTTGGGAATCATCATGGGGATGAAGTAGGGGGAAATGCGCTTCGGCCCCTTTTCCAGCAGCTTTTTGTGCTCGGTCATGAAGGTGGCGATGCCGCCGATGCCGGTGCCGATATAGACGCCGATGCGCTCCGGCTCCACCTTCCCCATGAGGCCGCTGTCCTCCATGGCGTCGCAGGCGGCGGCCATGGCGAACTGGGTGTAGAGGTCGGAGTGGAGGACCTCCATCTTGTCCATGTATTTCCTGGGGTCAAAATCCCGCACCTCGGCGGCCACCTTCACCAAAAAATCGGTGGTGTCGAAGCGGGTGATTGGGGCGATGCCGCAGACCCCGTTTTTGATGTTTTCCCAAAAACCGGCAACATCGTTTCCCAGGGGCGTCACGGCCCCCATGCCGGTGATGACCACTCGTCTCATTTGTCTCCTCCTGTTTCCGCCAACAGACCGGTCAGGATCTTGCAGTATTCCGGCATCCGCCGCTCCAGATTCAGGGGCCGCCGGGTATCCTCTCCCAGGAAGCAGTGGCTGCTCTTTCCGGTCACCAGCACCCGACCGCTTTCCTGCTCGCGCACGATGTATTCAAAGTTGAGGCGTACCCCGTTGAAGAGCACGGGCCGGGTCTCAATCACCACGATGTCCCCGTAGCGGGCGGAGTATTTATACTCGCAGCTCACGCCCACTACCGCCATGAGGATGCCGTTTGCCTCAATCTGCTCGTAGTCGATGCCCGCCTTCCGCACGAAGTCCTCCCGGGCCTCCTCGAACCAGCGGATGTAGTTGGAATGGTGGACAATGGCCATTTTGTCCGTCTCGTAGTAGTTGACCCGGCGGACATAGGGTTCGGGACAGCGCATGTTTACCTCCCCATTTTTCGGAAGCGGCGGTACCGCTCCTCCAGCATCGTTTCCGTGTCCATCGCCGCGAGAACGGCGAATTCTGCCGTGAGCTCCGTTTTCAGGCGGGCATAGAAGCTCTCCTTGCCCAAGTCCTCCTCCGGGAGCGTCCGCTCGATAAAGCCGAAGCGCAGGGCGTCCCCGGCGGTGAGCTTTAGCTGCTCGGCAGCCTCCGGGGCCTTGGAGGCGTCCTTCCAGAGGATGCTGGCGCAGCCCTCGGGGGAGATGACGGAGTAGATGGCTTTTTCCAGCATCCACACCCGGTCCGCCACGGCCAGGGCCAGGGCCCCGCCGCTGCCCCCCTCACCGATGATGAGGGAGATCACCGGGGTGCGCAGGGTCATCATCTCCATGAGGTTCTCCGCAATGGCCGCGCCCTGGCCCCGTTCCTCCGCGCCCACGCCGCAGGTGGCTCCGGCGGTGTCCACGATGCAGAGGACCGGGCGGCGGAACTTCTCCGCCTGGCGCATAAGCCGCAGGGCCTTGCGGTAGCCCTCCGGCTGGGGCATGCCGAAGGAGCGGGCCATCCGCTCCTGAGCGGTGTGCCCCTTCTCCACCGCGATGACGGTGATGGGCTTTCCCCCCAGCCGGGCGACTCCGGCGACGACGGCGCTGTCGTCGCCGTAGCGGCGGTCCCCGTGGAGCTCAAAGAAGTCCGTACAGAGACCGTGGATGTAGTCCAGCCCCGTGGGGCGCCGGTTTGCTCTGGCGGCCCGAACGGTTTCATAGGCTGCATTCATGGCCTCACCCCCTTTTCGGTGTAGATGCGAAGGAGCTGGGCGATGACCGAGCGCTGCCGCGCCCGGGGCACAATGGCGTCCACAAAGCCGTGGACCAGCATGGATTCCGAGGTCTGAAAGCCCTTGGGCAGCGGCTTCCGGGTGGTCTGCTCGATGACCCTGGCCCCGGCAAAGCCCACCGTAGCCCCCGGCTCGGCCAGGATTACGTCCCCCTCCATGGCAAAGCTGGCGGTAACGCCGCCGGTGGTGGGGTCCGTGAGCAGGGTGAGGTAGAAAAGGCCCGCGTCGCTGTGTCGCTTCACCGCGCCGCTGGTCTTGGCCATCTGCATGAGGGAAAAAAGCCCCTCCTGCATCCTGGCCCCGCCGGAGACGGTGCAGCCCACCACGGGGAGACGCCGCTCCGTGGCCAGTTCAAAGAGGCGGGTAATCCGCTCCCCCACGGCGGCGCCCATGCTTCCCATCATGAAGTAGGGTTCCATGACGAAAACGGCGCATTTCTGCCCCTCGATAGCCGCCGTCCCGCAGATGACGGCTTCCTCCTCCCGGCTGACGGAGCGGGTGGTTTCCAGCTTTTCTCCGTAGCCGGGGAAGGCCAGGGGGTCACCCCCCTGAATCTCGGAAAAGAGCTCGGTGAAGCTGTCCCGGTCGATGAGGTGCCGCAGCCGGGGGCGCCCCCCGATGCGGAAGTGGTAGCCGCAGGCGCAGACGTTCTGATTGGCCCAGAGGCGGCTCAGGGGAACGCCGCGGTGGCAGTTGGGGCAGGTTTTCTCCGGCTCCCGCTCGTCGGCCTGCACCGGAGCGGAGCTATGGCCCCCCGCCTCCAGCTCATTTTTCGGCTGAAAGAGAAATTCCAGAAAGGGCATGCTTTTACCGTCCTTCCAAAAGGGTTGTGTCGTAGTTTCCGCTCATAAACCGCTCATCGGAGATGATGCGCAGCTGCTCCCCGATGTTGGTGGGGACGCCCTGTATCACCAGTTCGCAGAGGGCGGCCTTCATCTTCCGTACCGCCTCCTCCCGTGTCCCGGCATTGACAATAAGCTTGCCCACGAGGGAGTCATAATAGGGGCTGATCTCCAGCCCCGGCATCAGATAGGTGTCGAAGCGCACGAAGGGCCCGCCGGGGATGTGAAGCAGCTCCACCTTTCCGGGGGCGAGGGCATTGATGCGGCACTCAATCACCTGGCCCTGGAAGAGGATGTCGGGCTGCCGGAAGCGGAGGGGGACCCCCGCCGCTGTGCGAATCTGCCATTTCACCAGGTCCAGCCTGGTGAGCATCTCCGTTACCGGATGCTCTACCTGCAGCCGCACGTTCATTTCCATGAACCAGAAATTACCCGCCGGGTCCAGCAGGAATTCCATGGTGCCGACGCCCACATAGCCGATGACCTTCACCGCCTCCGCCACGGCGGCCATCAGCGTTTCCCGCTGCTCCCGACCGACGGCGGGGGAGGGGGATTCCTCAATGAGCTTCTGGTGCCGTCGCTGCACGGAGCAGTCCCGTTCCCCCAGGCACACCACGTTCCCAGCCTCGTCGGCAAGGATCTGCACCTCGATGTGCCGTGCGGGATAGATATACTTTTCCAGATACAGGGCCCCGTCGCCGAAGGCGGCGGCGCACTCGGTTTCTGCCAGGGACCAGGCCTGCCTGAGCTCGGAGGCGCTGGCGAGACGGCGGATGCCCCGGCCTCCGCCGCCGGAGCGTGCCTTCAGCATCACTGGGTAGCCAAGCTTCTCCGCCTCCGCCACGGCCTCCTCCAGCCCCGAGAGGACCCCGGTGCCGGGGATGGGGCGGAGGGCGGTGGCAGAAATGAGCTTTTTCATGGCGGTTTTATCCCCGACTTTGGCCATGGTGGCGGCATCCGGCCCGATGAAAACAAGACCGTTATCCCGGCAGGCCCGGGCAAACTCCTCGTTCTCCGACAGGAAGCCGTAGCCGGGGTGAATGGCCTGGACTCCGGAGACCAGCGCGGCGGAGATGATGCGGGGGATGTTCAGGTAGCTGCTCTCAGCCGCGGCGGGGCCGATGCAGTGGCTTTCGTCCGCCAGGGCCACGGCCAGCGTATCCCGGTCCGCCTCGGAGTACACCGCCACGGTGGCGATGCCCATCTCCTTGCAGGCCCTGATGATGCGTACGGCAATTTCGCCCCGGTTGGCAATCAGAATCTTGGAAAACATTGGCTCATTCCTTGTCAGTAATCACAAAGGAGAACTCCGCCTTCACGCAGAGGCGGTCCCCCACATACCCTTCCCCCTCGGCAAAGTAGAAGGGTTTCTTTGCGCGTGTAAGGCGGCAGCGGGTCTCGAACAGGTCCCCCGGGCGCACGGGGGAGCGGAAGCGGACATTGTTGAGGCCGGTGTACATGGGGGTCCTGCCCGATGCCATGGCGTCCGTCAGGAGCACGCACACCGATTGGGCCAGGATTTCACAGAGCACCACGCCGGGCACCACGGGATTCATGGGAAAGTGCCCCTGCAGGAACCACTCATCCCCCCGGATGAGCAGCATCCCGTGGGCCTCCTCCCCCTCTTTTTCTGCCCCGTCCAGCAGCAGCATTCCCTCCCGGTGGGGAAGGATGCCCATCAGCTCCTCCCGGTTCACGACGGCTCCTCCGCGATGCGGAAGAGCACCGTTCCGTAGTCCACCACCTGGGCGTTGCCCGCGCAGATTTCCTTTACCACGCCGTCAAACTCGGCAGTCACCTCGTTCATCAGCTTCATGGCCTCGATGATGCAGAGGGTGTCCCCCTTCCGCACCCGGTCCCCCACGGCGACGTAGGGGGCGGCGTTCTCCGCCGGGGCGGCGTAAAAGACGCCCACCATAGGGGAGGCGATGTCCCTGGCATCGTGATGCTCCGAAACCGGGGATTCGGGGAGAAGGACGGCCTCCTTCGCAGGGTCCGTCGGGGCGGCGGACCGTTCCAGGCGGAGCACGGTGCCCTCTTCGGTGACCTCCATCCCCGTCAGGCCCAGCTCACCCATGAGCTTCGCGTATTTGCGGATGATCGTTTCTTCCATGTTCCTTTTCCTTTCGGTCTACATAGCGATGCCGCCGTCCACCCGGAGCACCTCTCCGGTGATGTAGTCGGCTGTCAGGAGGAAGGCGACGGCCTCCGCGATCTCCTCCGGCCGCGCCATGCGGCCCAGGGGGACGGCGGTGGAGAGAGTCTCCGCACTCTCCGACAGGGCCTCGGTCATCTCCGTTGCCACGAAGCCGGGGGCCACGGCGTTGCAGGTGATGCCCCGGGGAGCCAGCTCCCGGGCGGTGGCCTTGGTGAGGCCCACAAGGCCCGCCTTGGCGGCGGCGTAGTTGGCCTGGCCCGCGTTCCCCATGAGGCCCGCCACGCTGCTCACATTCACGATGCGCCCGTATTTCCCCCGGAGCATCAGGGGTGTGCAGTGGCGGATGAGGTTGAAAGCACCCTTGAGGTCCGTGGCCACCACGGCGTCGAAGTCCGCCTCCCTCATGGTGGCGATGAGCCCGTCCCTGGCGATGCCGGCGTTGTTCACCAGCAGCTGCACCCCGCCGAAATCCTTTCGAATCTCACCGACGGTGGCCTTCACGGCCTCAAAATCCGACACATCGCATTGGTAGGCTTTCAGCCTTCCGCCGAACTGTCCCTCCAGCTCCCGGCAGAGGGCCTCCGCCTTCTCCCGGTTTCCTGCGTAGAGAACGGCTACATTGGCACCCAGGGAGCTGAGCTTTCTCACGATGGCGGCGCCGATGCCCCGGGAGCCCCCGGTGACAACGGCAGTCAATCCTTTCAGCATGTGCCCACCTCCCGGATGACGGTCTCCGCCTCCTCCGGCGTTGAGAGGGGGAAGCAGCGGACCTCCCTGGATATCTTTGCGATGAGGCCGCAGAGCGTGCGACCCGGCCCCAGCTCCACAAAGGTGTCCACGCCCGCGTCCTTCATGGCCCGGATGCTCTTTTCCCAGCGTACCGGGTGGCACATCTGCTCCCGCAGGGTGGGGAGCACCTCCGTGCCATAGGGCGCGCCGGTGTAATTGGCGTAAACGGGGAGAGCGGGGGAGCGGAAGCCCACCTTCTGAAGCGCCAGGGCAAAGTCCTCCCCGGCGGCGGCCATGAAGGGGGAGTGGAAGGCACCCGCCACGGCGATGGGCACCGTCCGGCCCCCCGCCTCCTTCACGGCGGCGGAAAACGCCGGTATCTCCGATGCCGCCCCGGAGACGGAAACCTGACCGGGGCAGTTGTAGTTCACGGGGTAGACGTTCTGAAAGCGGGCGGCGATGGCCTCCACTTCCTCGTTCGTGAGCTTCAGAGCGGCCACCATGGCGGTGGGAGACGCCTCCGCGTCCCGCTGCATCAGCTCACCCCGGCGGCAGACCAGGGGAAAGAGGGTGCTGAAGTCCGCCGCGCCGGCGTAGCAGAGGGCGGAGAGCTCCCCCAGAGAGAAGCCGGCGGCACAGTCCGCCCGTATGCCCGACGAAGTCAGGACAGCGGCGGCGGCCAGCTCCATGGCAAAGAGGCAGGGCTGGGTGTTCTTTGTGATTGTCAGCTCCTCGGCAGTGCCGCGGAAGCACTGCTCCGAAGTGCCGGGACGGAGGGCGTCAGCGGCCTCGAACACGGCCTTCGCCGCCGGATAGGCTTCACACAGGGCCGAACCCATGCCGGGGGCCTGGGCGCCCTGCCCGGAAAAGACAAAGGCTAGTTTACCCATTTTCCCGCGCTCCTCAGTATGGGCTCCGCTCCCTCCACCACATCCCGGATGATGTCGGCAGCACTCTGGACTCGGTTCACCATTCCGGCAATCTGCCCGCTGAGGAAGCAGCCCTTATCCGTGTCTCCCTCCTGTACCGCCAGGCGCAGGGCACCGGTGCCCATTCGGTCCAGCTCCTCGTCGGAGGCGCCGCCGTATTCGGCCTTGGCGTATTCCCGGGGGAAGTTGGTGCGCAGGGCCCGCACCGGGTGACCCACCCGGCGGCCGGTGACCATGGTGCAGAGGTCGTTTGCCTTGAGAATCTTCTGCTTGTAGGTGGGGTGGATGGAGCACTCCTCCGCCGACAGGAAGCGGGTGCCCATCTGCACACCGCAGGCCCCCAGCATAAAGGCGGCGGCCATGCCCCGCCCGTCGGCGATGCCCCCGGCGGCGATGACCGGCAGGTCCGTCGCGTCGCAGACCTGGGGCACCAGCACCATGGTGGTGAGCTCGCCCACATGTCCGCCGCTCTCCCCGCCCTCGGCGATGAGGGCGGAGGCCCCGGCCCGGGTCATGAGCCTGGCCATGCCCACGCTGGCCACCACGGGGATGACCCGGATGCCCGCGCCCTGCCAGAGCTCCATGTATTTGCCGGGGTTTCCCGCCCCGGTGGTGACCACGGCCACCTTTTCCTCAGCGGCCACCTGGGCGACCTCGTCGGCAAAGGGGCTCATGAGCATGATGTTCAGGCCGAAGGGCTTATCCGTGAGCCCTTTGGCAATCTGAATCTGCTGCCGGACATAGTCCGCCGGGGCGTTCCCCGCCCCCACGATGCCCAGGCCGCCCCCCTCGCTCACGGCGGCGGCCAGACGCCCGTCGGCGACCCAGGCCATGCCGCCCTGGAACACGGGGTAGCGGATGCCCAGCATCTCGCACAGTTCGGATTTAATCATTCGCCAATCTTGCCCTGGATGAAGGCCACCAGGTCCCCCACGGTCTCCACCTTCTGGTCCAGCTCTACTTCGACGCTCTTTCCCAGCTTCTCCGAGAGCTTATCTTCCAAATCGAAGAGCATCTCCACCGTGTCCAGGGAGTCGATGCCGAAATCCTGAAAGCGGCTTTCCATGGTGACCTCGGCGACGTCCACATCGCTGCGGTCGGCGATGAGCTCGGCAATGGCTTCGAAAATCATGTTCGTTTCCTCCAAAAAATCATGTTGACAAGTCTAGGTTATCAGTGATAACCTTGTGCTCGGGGATGATTATATCAGATTTTTCCCTTTCGTCAAGAGAAAAAAGGAGTGACCGTTGTGAAACCCGGGGAACAGGAGGGCCTCAGCACCAAAGAAAAGCTGATTCTGGCGGGGATTGAGGAGCTGAACGAATACGGCCTTCCCAAGTTTTCCACCCGGCGGGTGGCCAACCGCTGCGGCGTCTCCTGCGCCGCGCCCTACAAGCATTTTAAGGATGCTCACGCCTTCATCGTGGAGATACTGAAATACATCAGCCGCCTCTACGATGCCCGGCAGCGGGAAACCCTGGCGAAGTATGCCGGGGCGGATTCCCGCACGCAGCTACTGCAGGCGGGGCTGGATTATATCCGCTTTCTCGCGGAGAATCCCCAGTTCCGCCGGGTCATCCTCCAGAACTATGAGGATGAGGACCGGGATTACCGCTCCCTGCGCACCAGCCTGAGCATTCCCATCTACCGGCGGGTGGCCCGCTACTGCAAGGATGTGAAGATGCCGCCGGAGGTGCGGGAGCGCAAGACCTTCGTGGTGCGCTCCCTGATTTACGGGGCCGCCATCTTCTTCGACAACGGTGGCATGGAGTACAACGAAAAAAACATGGCCCTGGTGGAGGCCATGCTGGACAGGGAATTTGATTTGCCCTGAGAAAAGAGTTTTCGCCGCCGGGACACGTTTTTGCGTCCCGGCGGCGTTCTTATCGTGTTGCTCCCCGCTCAGTCGGCGGTCTCGTAGGCGAAATAGGTGCGGAAGACGCAGACCCCGTCGGAGATGCGGTAATAGGCGGCCTCGTCCTTTTCGATGATGCCCAGCAGCCCGGCGTCCACGGAGGTCTCCACGGGGGAGACATAGCGGACGCTCACGGGCAGCTCGCTGCCGTCCGGGCGGAGGAAGAAGAGTATCCCGCTGTCCAGGTCCACCACCTGAAGGAGCACCGGCCCGCTCTCGTCCTCGCTGAGGGTGACGATGCTCCGGGTGGGGGCAGCCAGCTCCGTCCCGTCCAGCCGGTAAAGAGCGGAGGGGTTCCTGAAAACCACCAGGTCCCCCACCAGGCGGGCCTCCGTCCCCGCGGCGGGAACGGGCAGCTCCAGCACCTCGGAATCCCGGGTCAGGCGGCAGCCCTCCTCCCTGCGCATGACGCGCCAGGTCTCGGTGTCGACCCGCCCGGGCTCCCGGCTGACGACCTCGAGGTAGGGCAGCTTTTCCAGCTCACCGCTGTCAAAGCGGAAGAGCACGACGCTCTCATCCGTCCAGTCGGAGCCGACGATGAAGCAGTCCTCATAGACGGTACCCGTGGGCCCGTCGTACCAGGGGGCGGTGAGCTCCTCATAATAGGGGGTGAGGCCGTATTCCTCCGAATCCCAGCGATTCAGCGTTTCTCCGTCCAGGGAAATCCGCACGAGGCTGTCCTCCCCCACGAGGAGAAGGAAGCTCTCTCCCGCCAGCACCTTTCGCCATACCCCGGGGTAGACCCAGCTCAGGTCATCGGCGGCCACGGTATAGCGGCTTTGGACGCCGTAATCCTCCGGCGCGTCCGGCTCCCCCTGCCTGAGGACCAGCACCGGCAGGGTCGTTCCCCCGATGGTGTGACTGTACCAAATCGGCCGGGAGATGCTGCTGTATACCGGCGGGGTGAGGGCCGCGCCTTCCGTGGTCATGAGCCCGTAGAGACAGCCGAAATAGGCCGGCCACTCGTGGAAGAGCCGCTCCCCGGCGTACCAGGTGACCGGCGTACCCTCCGTCCGGGCCTCCAGACCCGCCCACTCGCCGCTCCAGGGAACGCCCACGGGCGCCAGGGGCCGCACATCGGATTCCAGGTCCATGATGGAGACGTAGCCCTCGGCGGCGATGAGGGCCTGCCCCTCCTCCGACAGCAGCCAGTCATAGAGCCGCCGGGTGGGGGAGTCCGCCGGCGCGTCGGCGGCGATGACCACATATTTGGGGTTGACGATGGGGTATTCTCCGCTGCGGATGGTCTCCGGGTTCGGCGCCACCCCCTCCAGCTTCAGGAGCTTGAGGCCCTTGGCGGCCTCCATCTCCTCGGCATAGTAGTAGACGCTGTAGCCGATGGCCCCCGCGGCGGTGTCATAGCTCTTCACCGCCTCCATGAGGCCGCCCATGGACGTCACAATGTAGTCCGTGGGGGCGTCCATCATGGGGGCGCCCTGCATGACGTGCTTTTCCATGAGGGTCTGGCTCCCGGCCTCGGAGTTCCGCTGCAGGGCCACGATGGGCACGTCGTCCCCGCCCAGCTCCGCCCAGTTTGCAATCTCCCCGGTGTAAATCTTCCTTGCTTCCTCCACGGTGATGGAGTCCACGGGGTTGTTTTCATTCACCACGAAGACGAAGGCGTCCGTGGCAAAGGGGGTCTGAAGCCATTCAAAGCCCCGGGCCTCCTTTTCCGCCAGCACCTCGCCGTTGGCCTCTCCGACAATCAGGAGGTCGGCCTCCCCGTTCAGAAGGGCGTAGTAGGCGTTGGTGGTTCTGCTGAAACGCACCAGGTCCGCCACCTCCTCCCGGGCCTCACCCAAAAGGGCGCTGCACACCGCCTCCGCCAGGGGCACGGTGGAGGTGGAGCCGTTGAGGCGGGGGAGGTTATCCCTGGTGAAGGCAAAAGCGGGCTCCGGGGTGACCGTCGGGGTCGGTGAAGGCGTCGGAGCCGGTTCAGGGGTGGGCGCGGCAGTGACGGTGGACGTTGGGGCCGCCGTCTCCGGCGCGACGGGTACGACGGTGACGCTGCAGCCCGCCGAAATCAGCAGCGCCAGCACCGTCAGCGCGGCCAGATATTTTTTCATGTCCGTCCCTCCTTTTCCAAATTAGACGAAAAACAGTCGGTTTTGTTCCTTATATTATAAAGAAAAGCCAGCAAAAAAGCAATCAACGCTTCGTTTCGATGCACAAAAAGACGGCATCGGCTTGACCTTTTTCCTGCAAGAGGATAAAATAAAAATACTCCCCCCGGCGGCATCGGGGGAAACTAAAACTGCAAGGGAGAAGCACAATGGAAACGAGACCCTATGTCCCCTGGAAGCTCATGAACGATTTCATGATTGACGTATTCAAGGCCTACGGCGTGCCGGCGGAGGACGCCGCCACCTGCGCCGACGTCCTCCTGGAATCCGACCGCCGGGGCATCGAGAGCCACGGCTGCAACCGCTTCAAGCCCATTTATATCGACCGCATCGTGAACGGCACCCTCCTCCCCAAAACGGAGCTTGAGATTGTCAAAGAGACCCCCACCACCCTGGTGATGGACGCCCATGACGGCATGGGCATGGTGGCGAGCCGGGCCATGATGGAGCGGCTCATCGAAAAGGCTGCGAAGAACGGCATGGCCGGCGGCGCGATTCGCAACTCCACCCACTTCGGCATCGCCGGGTACTGGACGGATATGGCTGCCAAAGCGGGGATGATCGGCCTCGCGGGCACCAACGCCCGCCCCAGCATCGCCCCCACCTTCGGCGTGGAGAACATGCTGGGCACCAACCCCCTGACCTTCTCCCTCCCCACGGATGAGGATTTCTCCTTCTGCATCGACTGCGCCACCAGCATCGTGCAGCGGGGCAAGATCGAATACTACGCCCGCATCGGCAAGGACACTCCGGCGGGCATGGTGGTGGCCCGGGACGGCAGCACCGTGACGGACTCCGCCGAAATCCTCAAAATGCTGGTGGAGGGCACGGCGGCCCTTGCCCCCCTGGGGGGCGGCCCCGGGGACGAGATGTGCGGCTACAAGGGCTATGGCTACGCCACCGTGGTGGAGATTCTCTCCGCCGCTCTCTCCGGCGGACAGTTCATGAAAGCCCTCACCGGCGTTTCCCCGGAGGGGAAGCCTCAGATGTATCACCTGGGCCACTTCTTCTTCGTGGTGGACCCGGAGGCCTTTTCCGGCCGGGATGTCTTCAAGAAGACTGCCGGGGACATCTGCCGCGCCCTGCGCGCCAGCGCCAAGGCCCCCGGCTTCGACCGCATCTATACCGCCGGGGAGAAGGAGCACCTCACCTGGCTGGAGCGGAAGGACAAGGGCGTTCCCGTGAGCGAGGCGGTGCAGAAGGAAATGATTGCCCTCCGGGATAAGCACGGCCTGCCCTATCGCTTCCCCTTTGAATAAATCAAATCGTCACGAAGAACAGCCCCCGCCGGCCGGCGGGGGCTGTTTTGCGCGCTGAATCGGTTATTCCTCCCTGGACAGCACCTTCCGCTGCCAGCTTCTTGCCCCGCAGGCCGGGCACTTCATGTACCGGGTCCTGCCGAGGTGCATGGCGAGATTTACCTGCCAGTAGGAGGGCACATAGCGGTGGCCGCACTTCCCGCACTCATAATACCCGGCCTTCTGCTCGACGCCTACCGCAAGGAACGCCACGGCAAGAATCATCGCAAGCGCAAAGGCAATCAGACCGATTCTCAAACCGATTGACATTTCCGCATACGCCGCGACAGCGCAAATCACCAGGCCTGCCGCGGCTGCCGGAAGCCCAATCAGATACTCCAATCTGAGCAGCTGCCGGTTTTTTTCCTCCACCTGCCGCCTCATTTCCAGCAGGTTTTCTTCCGCCCTCTTGTCATATGCTTCCGCCATAATCCTTTCGCCCGACAGGAGCTCGTTCACATTGATGCCCAGAAGTGCGCACAGCTCCAGCATGATTCCCGTATCCGGGAGGGAACGTCCCGTCTCCCATTTGGATACCGCCCGGTCGCTGACACCCAGCTTTTCCGCCAGGGCGGCCTGGGTCATGCCCTGTTCCTTTCGGAGCTCCGCGATGAATTTTCCGATTTTGATCTGGTCCATATCGGGCACCTCCTTTCTGCCTCCACCATAGCGTCTCCGGGAGAAAAACAACAGGAACCGGCGGTTGAGTTCCTCAAAAACGGTCATTTTCGGGACTCTACCGCCGGTTGAGAATGGAAAACACACCCGGTTTAGTGCGTCTGATACCAGCTGCGGGCGTAATCCTCATAGAATTTTCCCACCAGCTCGTTTTTGTGCTGCACTTCCGGGTCGGTGAAGCTGCCGTTCACCATGGCGGAGAAGACGAAGCCGCCGCCGGGGGCGAGGGTGTCCACATATTCCCGCAGCGCCTCCAGCAGCCGGTCATCGGGGTAATCCGGCTCGCTCACGGGGCCGATGTTGTCCCACCCGCCGCAGATGATGAGCTTTCGCCCGTATTTCTCCTTCACGGCCCTCAAATCGTTCATGGCCTGGGCGGGGTTCCAGGCTACCACGCCGATGTCCAGCCAGTCCTCGATGAAGTCGTCGCACTTGCCGCAGTCGTGCATCTCCAGGAAAGCGCCGGAATCCAGCACCAGGTCGGCGATGCGCTTGTGGAAGGGCAGCACCATCTCCCGATACATCTGCCGGGAGATGAAGGGGGCCCTGGCGGTGGCGGTATCGTCGGGGATGCAGATGGCGTCGGGCTTATACCAGTACAGCAGCTCCTTGATGAGCGCTTCGTGGTAGGTGCAGAGGGCGTCGAAGAGGGCATACACCTCCTCCGGCTCCTCCGCCATGGCGCAGAGCCCCTCCGTGAAGCCCATGAAATCCGTGAGCTTCTGGAAGATCTTGCCGTACCACATGGTGAAGGCCTGCTTCGAGCGGTCGATGTGGGCGGTGTCCTCCTTTGCCAGGCGCTCCCAGTCGATGCCCTCCAGGGAGGGAATGCGCACGTCATCCCGCCAGCGGCGGATGTCGTGGAGGATGAAGCGGCCGGGGTAGGGGATGGGGGTGCCGTCGAAGATGCCCTCCTTCCCGATGTACTCCACGCCGAATTCATCCACATGATATCCCGGTGTTTTCACGTTGGGGAAATAGGAGCAGCGGGCCATCTGCATCCCGAAGCGGGGCAGATATTCCGGCATTTCCCCCCGGTACATGCGCAGTATGTTCTCTTTTTCCGTCAGCATGGACGTTTCCTCCTGTTCATGGACCCTATGCACTGTGGAGCACCGCCACGCAGACCTCCGGGCGGTTGAAAAGACGGGGAATGTTCTCCGCCCCGCTGAGACCGGGGGAGACCAGCAGCACGCTGCCGCCCAGGGTGAACAGCCCCGCGTCATATTCCGGGAAGAAGCCGGCGGGGGAGACGAGGCCCCCCAGCAGGGGCAGGCGGATGAGCCCGCCGTGATGGTGGCCCGAGAGGACCAGGTCCGCCCCCGCGGAGGCGAGGGTGGGGAAAAGCTCGGGCCGGTGGCAGAGGGTGACAAGATAGCCGCCGAACTCCTGCCGGATGTGGGTGATGACCTCCGCCGGAGCGGGCATATCCGCATAGCCGTTGGGGTCCTCGATGCCCGCCAGGGTGAGGCAGTCCCCGCTTTTTTCCAGGGTGAGCCATTCGTTTCGCAGGAGGATGACCCCCGCTTCGCTCAGATTCCGGAAAAAGTCCTCCGCATGGAGATCGGCCCACTCGTGGTTGCCGCTGACATAATAGAGGGGGGCAAAGCTCAGCTCCTTAAGCAGCTCCCTGAGGGCGGGCCACTGCTCCTCCGAATCCGCGATGTCCCCGGTGAGGACGATGATGTCCGGTTCGGCCTCTTTCGCAGCGCTCAGGAGCTGGGAATAGAGCCTCTCATTCCCGTGGAGGTCGGAGATCTGGGCGATGCGGAAGCCCTCGAACCCGGCGGGGACCTTTTCGGAGGAAATGCCGTATTCCCTTGCCCGAACGGTGCAGTTATCCACCCACAGCCGGACAGCCAGGGCCAGGAGCAGCAGGAGCAGCATCCATCCCCGGCGTCTCGCCCTTCTCCGTGCCCTACGCCTCCTTGTCACGGAGATAGATGTGCCTCGTCTTGGTGGCGTCCACCACCCGGGCGTCAATCTCGAAGCGGGACAGGGAGCGGATGAGGGGTGTCAGTTTGGCAAAGCCGAAGTTCCGGGAGTCAAAATCCGGCTGCTTTTTCAGCAGCAGGGTCCCCAGCTCGCCCATGGAGGCCCAGCCGTCCTCGTCGGCAATGTCGGAAACGGAGTCCGCGATGAGCTTGACGATCTCCTCCGGCACCTTGCCGTTCTTTTTGTCCGGCAGGGGCGCCGCCGGGGCGGGGGAGGCCTCGGCCTTCTCGGGGGCCTTGGAAGTCTCCTGCTTGCCGGTCTTTTTCTTCTTGCTCTTGTTTTCCGCTTTGGCCGCCTTGGGCTGGGCGGCCTTTTCCCGGTCCTGCTGGGCCGCGCGGATGACCTCGATGTAGATAAACTTGTCGCAGGCCACTCGGAAGGAGACGGGGGTCTTCTGCTCTCCCATGCCGATGACCTTCATCCCGGCCTCCCTCAGACGGATGGCGAGGCGGGTGAAGTCGCTGTCGCTGGAGACGATGCAGAAGCCGTCGGTCTTCCCCTCGTACAAGATATCCATGGCGTCGATGATCATGGCGGAGTCGGTGGAGTTTTTGCCCGTGGTGTAGCTGTATTGCTGGATGGGCGTCACCGCGTTTTCCAGCAGCACCCCCTTCCAGGCTCCCACGTTGGGGCTGGTCCAGTCCCCGTAGATGCGCTTGATGGTGGGCGTGCCGTAGATGGCGGCCTCCTCCATGATGGCCTTCATGCTGTTGCGGGGCACATTGTCCGCGTCGATGAGCACGGCCAGCCGCAGGTCCTTAAAATCGCTGTTCAAATATTCACCTCCCAATCTGATGGTTTTGTATAGTATATCAGTTTTCTCCCCGAAGTACAACGGCATATCCCCCGAAGACGGCGAGGACCTCCCCCTCGGCTGCCTCCACCGGCAGGATGCAGACCCCCGCCGGGGGCTCGCCGTAGAAGCGGAAATGGCCGAAGGCGCGCACCTGCTCAAAGGCCGCGCCGGGGTTCCGGTATTCTGCGGTGGCACCGTACTCCGCCGGGTCCGTCCCGGTGACGAAGAGGGCATAGACATAGGGCATGTTTACCTCCCCGGTAATCCACACCGTCTCCGGCTCCAGGCTCTCGGCAAAGGCGATGGCCTCCGGCAGCCCCCGGTGGAAGCTGTGCCCCAGGGCATCGGCATAATCCGTCACATAATATGCCCCCAGCATGACGGCGCCGGCGAGGAGGGCCGCCAGGGCGGGCAGAATCAGGGCGGGGAGCAGCCGCAGAAGAAAGCGGAGTCCCATGGCCTGGCACCAGACGAGGGGGAGAAAGAGAAAATTCACGCGGTTGATGTTCACGTCGATGAAGAGGGAAGCCACGGCGCCGGAGAGAAGGGCGAGGAGGACATAGAATTCCCTGTCCCTGGCCTGTCCCCGAATCAGGCGCCCGAGGGTCACGCCCAGGCCCAGGAGCACAAAGAAAAGCCCCGGCAGCCCGTAAAAGAGCCCAAAGCGCCCGGCGTAGTTCCACAGAAGCCCGTCGGACTGCCGCCACAGCAGCCGGGCGAGGTCCTTCCAGTGCTCAAGGGAGAGGGAGACGGTGGCGGCCTGCCGGGTGGAGGTGAGGGCGGGGAGGGTGAGGCCCAGAAAGCGGGTCTCCGGCAGCCCCAGGGCGTTGCGCAGCTGGCAGTAAGCCAGGGGAAAGGCGATGAGCGTAAAGACGGCAAAGGCGATGAGGGCCAGCCTTGGGGTCACGGCCTTCCTCCGCAGCAGATGGACGAGCGCCCCCAAAAGATAGAGGGGGAGAAAGAGAAAAGCCGTGCCATAGGCATAGAGGCTCACGGCGAAAACGGCCCCGGCGGCGCAGAGCAGCCGGGGGTTTCGGTCCACATGGCACAGGAGACAGGTCCCCAGCAGCAGAAAAGCGGGCAGGAGGTCACTCTCCAGCGCCCAGCGGCTGAGGAGCAGGTGCCAGGGGTTCAGGGCCAGCAGGGCAAGGGCGGTGAGGCCGAAGAAGGGCCCCAGGGTTTTCCGGGCCATACGCCAGAAGAAAAGGAGACTGGCGCTGCCCCAGAAAGCAGCGCAGAGGCGCAGGGCCGCCACACTGCGCCCCAGGAGGTAGAGAAAGGGGAAGGAGAGGTAGGCATACAGTACGTTCTGTCCGCTGCCCCAGCTCTTCAGCAGCACCGGCCACTGTGCTCCGTTCCGGTCGATGCCGTAGTTCAGGAGGCTCCAGGCATCCGCGCCGATGGAGGCCTCATCCTGATTGAGACCCGGCGGAAAGCGGTCCAGGCAGAGGAGGCGTAGGAGCGCGCCCAGGGCAAGGAGCACAGCGGCAATAAGCAGCTCCCGCCGCTGCACGGTCTCTCGCAGCTTTTCCATGGCCCTGGCCCCCTTTTCCTCCTGTGATTTCCCCCCCATATGGTATCACCCCCCAGGGGGAAAAACAACAGATTGTGCCCCGGCGGAGGGAACATTTTTAAGAAAATACCGTCAAAGAGATTGACGAAAAGCCGCATTCGGCGTAAAATGATGCTGAATAGAAAGCAGAAACGAGGGGAGGACTCCCCTTGGGTATAGACAGAATGGAGGTCGGATATGGCGCTTTTCAAGGAAGTCAAGTGCGGGCGGTGTGACCGCCGTTACAGCGCGCTGCGCAGCCGCTGCCCCCACTGCGGGGCCCGCAAGAACCGGGACGGAAAGACCGCCGGCTCGGAGAGCAACACCCGCTGGCAGATTATTGTGGGAGCCGTCGTGCTCCTGGCCATCATCGCCGCGGCCATCATCCTCATCACGATCTCTTTGAAGAACCGCCCCGCCGAGGGCACGGTCACCAGCGCCCCGCCCACCTCCGGCAGCTCCGGCGGCGTCAGCAGCCTGGAGGGAACGGACCCGACGCCGGATGCCCTGGGCGAGCCTACCCCCACCCCGACGCCGACGCCTACCCCGACGCCGACGCCCACTCCCGCGCCGGTGGTGAACTCCATCACCCTGAACCGGGAGGATTTCACCCTCGGCACCACCGGTGATTCCTTCCAGATGGTTGCGACCATTTCCCCAGCCGGGAGCCAGGCGGAGCTCATCTGGATTTCCGAGGACCCGGACATCGCCACTGTGGATGATACCGGTCTCGTCACCGCCGTGCGGGCGGGCACCACCATCGTCTCCGCCACTGCCGGCGGCGTCACCCAGGAGTGCATCGTGCGAGTCCGGTCCACCGCCCCCGGCATGGAGTCCGGCACCGGCGGCAGCGGCGGAACCTCCACCGGCAGCTCCGTGACCCTCAGCCATACGGACGTCACCATCCACTCCGCCACGGGCGAAACCTTCACCCTCAGCGCCCGGAATGCCGGGGAGGATGCGGTGATCACCTATTCCAGCAGCAATTCCTCCGTGGCCTCCGTCAGCTCCAGCGGCACGGTGAAGGCCGTGAGCAACGGCAACGCCACCATCACGGTGTCCGTCACCGTGGCCGGGCAGACCAGCACCTATGAGTGCCTCGTCCGCGTGGTGAACTAATCGCACATCACCATGGGCCGCCGGTTATCCGGCGGCCCATTTCTATCCGTCAAAAAGGAGCCCTTGCCATGGAAACTGCGCAGCGCGATTCCCTCCGGCGGCACTATGGCCGCATCGGCCTTGCCCTTTTCCTCTACTTTGCCCTGACCCTCCTGCTCCAGACCGCCTTTCATCTCGTGATAAACTATGCCGCCTCGGCGCTGACGGAAAAGAGCTGGTATGCCCTTGCCCTCTCCTTTGTCCCCATGTATGCGGTGGGCTTCCCGGTGTTCTGCGCCCTGCTGCCCAGGGCCCCGGCCCGGGAGCTGCTGCCGGAGAAGGGGAAGCTGCCGCTCTCCTTTTTCGTGCTGCTGCTCATGTGCTTCGGCTGCCTCTATCCCGGCAACCTCATCGGCCAGGGGGCGGATGCCCTCGTGAGCCGCCTCCTCCGCGCCCCCTCCATGGGAAACCCGGTGGAAGCGCTGGCGGACCGCTCCGGCCTGACTGCCTACTTCCTCTTTGCGGTGCTCCTCGCTCCCGTATTGGAGGAACTGACCTTCCGGAAGCTGCTGTTGGATCGGCTGCGCCTCATCGACAAGCCCTCCGCCCTCATCTTCTCCTCTCTCGCCTTCGCCCTCTTTCACGGGAACCTGGTGCAGGTCTTCTATGCCTTCGGGGCCGGACTGGTGCTGGGGGCGGTGTACCTCCGCTGCGGAAAGGTGCGCGTCACCATGCTGCTCCATATCCTGATTAACCTCCTGGGGGGCTTTGTCACGGTCGTACTCTTGCGCTTCGTGGATGTGAATGACCTGATGGCGACGCCGCTTCCCACGCTCCTGCTCTCGGTCTACGGCCTTGCCATGGTGGCCGCCGCCGTTGCCGGGGTGGTGTTTCTCATTCGGGAGCGGGGCCTTTTCCGGGTGGGGGACGCCGGGGACCGCCTGGGCCCCGGGGACCGGTTCTGCCTGCCCTTTCTGCGCCCCGGCTTCATCCTCTATTTCTTTGCCGCCCTGGCGGTGATGTTCCTGGCCTACTATTGATGCCGGGGCCGGAGAAAAAAAGGTTGATTCTGTCCGGGTTTTCGTGTATATAATAAAGATACCGTCCCGTGCTTCGGCGCGGGGCAGGGTCGCACTAGTCGGGGAGTTAGCGGTGCCCTGTACCTGCAATCCGCTACAGCAGGGATGAATCCCCGCCCCCGGTCCCTTGGCGTGTTGTCTGCCCTCCGTAAGCAGCGTTGACGAACCGGTCTTGCGCAATTCGGCCCCGTGAACCATGTCAGGCGGGAAACCGAGCAGCATTAAGCGGTATGCCGGGTGTGCCGCGAGACAGCCGATTCCGAGCCGGCTGCGGAGGTCACGGGCGTGTCGGGGTGATCAAAGGCGGGTGTGCGGTCCTGCCCTGCGCCGAAGGCGCATTTTGACAAGAGGAATGAACGATGTATCAGGCGTTGTACAGAAAATGGCGGCCCAAAACCTTTGACGAGGTGGTGGGCCAGGAGCACATCACGGAAATCCTGAAAAAGCAGGTGCTGACGAATCGGCCCAGCCATGCCTATCTTTTCACCGGCACCCGGGGCACCGGCAAGACCACCTGCGCAAAGCTCCTGGCCAAGGCGGTGAACTGCCTCAACCCCGTGGGGGGCAGCCCCTGCGGCGAGTGCGACATCTGCCGCGGCATCGATTCCGGGGCGATTCTGGACGTGACGGAGATGGACGCCGCCTCCAACAACGGTGTGGACGATGTCCGCGCCATCCGGGACGAGGCGGTCTATGCCCCCGTTGCGGCCCGGTACCGGGTCTACATCATCGACGAGGTGCACATGCTCTCCCGTCAGGCCTTCAACGCCCTGCTGAAAATCATGGAGGAGCCCCCGGAGCACCTCATCTTCATCCTCGCCACCACGGAGCTGTACAAGGTCCCCGCCACCATCCTCAGCCGCTGTCAGCGCTATTCCTTCCGTCGGGTGCCCCCGGAGCTCATCAAAAACCGCCTCCTGCAGGTGGCGGAGGCCGAGGGCATGACCCTCACGGAGGAGGCGGCAGCCCTGCTCAGCCGCCTGGCGGACGGTGCCCTGCGGGATGCCCTGAGCCTGCTGGACCAGTGCTCCGGCGGGGAGGTGGACCGTGCCCGGGTCATCTCCGCCATCGGCCTTGCGGAGAACGACGAGATCGGGCGCATGCTGGATTCCCTCCTCCGGGGGGATGCGGACACCGCCCTCGCCATCATGGATGAGCTCTATCGGGGGGGCAAGGATGTCTCCGGCGTGCTGGAGCAGCTGGCCGCCCTCTGCCGGGATATCCTCCTTGGCCGGGTGGCCCCCAGAAACGGCCTCGCCCTCATGAGCGGCGGCTACTCCGCGGAAACCGTCACGCGCCTGTCGGATGCTGCGGAAACCGGTTTTCTGCTGCGGGCCCTGGAAGCGGTGCAGGAGGCCTCCGGGAAGCTGGAGCGGGGGGGAGACCGGCGTCTCACCGCCGAGCTCTGCCTGCTGAGCCTCGCCGCGCCGGAGCTGTCCGCGGCCCCGAGCGCGCCGAAAACCGTTCCCGCTCCCGCCCCGGCTCCGGAGAGGGCAAAAACACAGACCGCCCCCACCGTCCCGGAGGAGCCGAAAAAAGAGACCCCGAAAAAGCTGTCGGAGGGCTGGCTGAAAAAACCGGAGGCGGCGCCGAAGGAGGAGACTCCGGCCCCCGGGACCGGGGGTCACGTCACCTGGGCGGCCGTGCTGGCGGAGCTGGAAAAGTCCATGTTCATCGCCGACTACATGCTCCTGTCCAATTCGGAAAACCTGGAGGGGAGCTTTCAGGACGGGGTCCTCACCCTTCAGGTGAAGAACGACGCGGTGAAGGACATGCTGGATGCCGGGCGTCAGGAGGAAATCCGCAAGGCGGCCTCTTATCTCGCGGGAGGGAACGTCCGCGTCGCCCTGGGGGAGCAGACCTCGGCCGCACCGGGGCAATTCAGCAAGCTGGATGCTTTTATGAACGAATTCCACATCGGCGAATAAAGATCAGGAGGGAAAGGAAATGGGTAAGAGCGCGTTTCGCGGTGGGAGCTATGGCGGCGGCGGCGGTTTCGGCGGCGGCGTCAACATGAATATGATCAAGCAGGCCCAGAAGATGCAGCAGGATATGCTGAAGATGCAGGAGGCCCTGGAGCAGGAGACCTATGAGGCCTCCGCCGGCGGCGTGGTCAAGGCCGTGGCCTCCGGCAAGGGTGAAATCGTCAGCCTCACCATCGACCCCGTGGCCGTGGACCCGGAGGACGTGGAGATGCTCCAGGACACGGTGATGGCCGCGGTGAACGAGGCCATGCGCAAGGCGGAGACCGCCAAGACGGAGAGCATGAGCAAGCTCACCGGCGGCATCAACCTCGGCCTGTAAGCTTCGACCCATCATTCTCGCCCCCGACAGGTGTCGGGGGCGATTTTTTGCGAATATGCCCGGCTTTCATTGACGCAAATGTGCGCCGCGTTATATAATAATATATTCCTGCATTTTTGAAACATTGAGAAGCGAGCTGATTCCATGGATAAAAGAATCTTCGTGCCAATCTCGGCATTGCTGATTTCCGGCCTGCTCAGCGGCTGCTTTCTCCTCCCCCGGGAGGCGGAGGCACCCGAGCTGCCGCTGGTGACACCCTACGCCGGGGCGGATTATGCCACCGCCGAGGTGGTCCGGGGCGACCTTGTCAGCGTCAGCCGGGTCTCCTTCACCTACAGCCCAACCCGGAAGGAGGACCTGCGTTTTTCCGTGGCGGACCGGGCCTATGGGGTAATCTATGTGTCCGTGGGGGACGAGGTCACGGAGGGGCAGCTCCTTGCGGAGCTGGACACCGCCGCAGAGACCGCCGCCATCCGGGAAACGGAAAACGCCCTGGAGCGGCTGCGGATTCAGCTCCAGAGCGCCTACAGGGAGCTGAACATCGCCCTGGAGGAGGAGGCCCTTCTGGGGGGCGTTTCCACCGTTACCTCCGATGCCCGCCGGTCGGACATCAGCTATTACCGGTCCTCCATCGACATCTATGAAAAGCGGCTGGAGGAGCAGCAGACGGAGCTGGAGGCCCTGCGCCTCTACGCCCCCTTTGACGGAACGGTCACTTATGTCAAGACCGTGGACCGGATGAGCCGCTCCGGAAAGGCGGATACGGTGGTTTCCGTCACGGATGCTGCCTCCGCCGTCTTTACCGCCCGCACGGCGGACTACGCTCTCTTTCCCGTGGGGGAGACCTTCACCGTCACCGCCGGGGAGGAGGAGTATCTCTGCGTCTCCCGGGACCCCGCCGACTTCGGTTTTTCCACGGAGCTTATGGCGGGCGGGCAGAAAAACGTATGCCTGGAGCTTCTGGAGGCGAATGTCCCCGAGGGCAGCGTCCGGGGCGAAACCACCATCGTCCTTGAAACGAGAGAAAACGTGAATATGGTGGTCTCCCGGGCGGTCTTCACCGTGGGGGAGCGGAGCTATGTTTACCACGAGGATGAGACCGGGCTGAAGACCGCCCAGGAGGTTACCTGCGGCCTTGACAACGGCAGCTATGTGGAAATCATCGACGGCCTGGAGGAGGGAGACTATGTCATTATCGGTTAAACTCCGCCTTGCCCTTGTCCTGCTCTGCGTCCTGGGCCTCTGCCTCGGCGTTTCCGGCTGCGGGAAAAAAGCGCAGATGGGGGCCCCGGAGCTGCTGGAGCCCAGGGGCGTCACCCTGGATACGGTCCCGGCGCAGCGGGGCACGATCTGGTGCACCACGGTCCTGGAGGGACTGGTGCTCCCCGGCGTGCGGGAGCTCTCCTTCGAGGCCTCCGGCAGCATTCTGGAGGTCACCGTCTGCGCCGGCAGCCGGGTGAAGGAAGGGGATGTCCTGGCCACCCTGGACGTGAGCTATCTGGAAAGCGCCCTGGAAGCCCAAAAGAGCTATCTCGCCTACCGCGAGGAACAGGAGCGCATCACGGAACGGGAACTGGAAATCCAGCTGGAGCTTGCCCGGCTTGCCCTGGAGGAACAGCGCCAGGCCGGGGCGGACAGCACCGCCCTGCGCCTCCTGGAGCTGGACGTGGAGGCGCGGCGCGGCGACCTCAGCGAGACCCGGGCCCTCTGGGAGCTGGACCACGGGGACATGCTCCGCAGCATTGAGGAGATGGAGAGCGCTGTTTCCGCCAAAAACCTCCTGGCGCCCTGCGACGGGACGGTGGTCACCTGCACCGCCGCCGACGGGGACTATGCCATCGCCAACGCGCCGGTCATCTGGCTGGCGGAGGATGAGGCGCTGTATCTTTCCGTGCCTGCCGTCTCCGCCGCCCTCCTCAGCGAGGCTGACGAGGTCTATGCCTCCGTGGGGGGCAACCGCATGGCGGTGGAGGCCATCGACGCCCCAGGGGAGGAATATATCCTTCGGGAGGGGATGAGCGCCTTCGCCGTCACGGACGCGGGGGGCGAAGCAGTGGAGGCGGGAATGACCGCCCTCATCTTCATCATCTCCCAGCGCACTGAGGACGCCATCATCATTCCCGCCGCCGCCCTCCGCAGCGACAGCGGCTATTTCGTCTATGTCATTGAGAACGGGGCGCAGGTGCGCCGCAGCGTGCAGCCGGGGGTCGTGAACGACGCCGAGGTCCAGATCCTCTCCGGGCTGCAGGAAGGAGAAGTGGTGTATGCGGGGAATTAAGCGTCTTGCCCTTCCGTTCCTGGCCGCCGCCCTCCTCCTGACCGTCGGCTGCACCGGGGAGAGCGTGGCGAAGGGAGAAGCCCAGATCATCGCCTCCGGCGGCCTGGGACGGAGCACCACCTATCGCCTGGAGGTCATGGAGCCCGGGGACCTGAGCCGCACGGCGAACCTCACCGTCGCCCAAAGCTGGCAGCTTCTGAAGACCGTCAGCACCGGGGGGAGCGAGCTGCGGCTGGAGGAACTCTGTGTGAGCCGGGGGCAGAAGGTCTCCGCCGGGGACCCCATCGCCGTTTTGCGGGGCATGGGCTCCGAGGCGGATGTAGAGCTCAAGGAGCTGGAGATTGAGTCCTTCCTCTCCGGACGGCGGGAGACGCTGGCCTGGTATGAGGGTCAGATCGCCGCTGCCGAGGCCCTCCCCGCCGACACGGAGACCCAGGCGGAGATCCGGGCGCTGCGGGTCGAATACGCGCAGCTGGAGTATGAGAAATACGTCTCCCAGTCCGATTATGCCCTGGCGGGATTGCGGGCCCAGCTCAGCGAGCTGGAGGCCGCCGTGGGGGAAGTCGTGCTCACTTCGCCGGTGGATGGGACCATCCGCAGCATGACCATTCGCTATGCCGCCGGGGACGCGGTCCCCGCCGGGGCTGAGATCTGCACCATCTATGCCGCCGACGGGCTGCGCTTCATCGGCTCCAGCAACACCTCCACCTTCGTCTACGGGCGGGAGGTGACCATCGACCTGCGCCGGGGAAACCGGCAGCAGACGGTGACCGGGCGGGTGGTGAGCTCCCCGGAGGTGGCCGGGGGCATCTACGCCACCAGCACCGTTCTGCTGGAAATCGACACCGGGGCGGATGAGCTGATCACCGCCGACGGCAACGCCCAGGTGAGCTATGACATCCTGAAGGATGCCTTCGTCATTCCCCGCAGCGCCCTCAGCAGTCGGGAGGGGGTCAGCTGCGTGGACCTTCTGGTGGGGGACACGGTCTGCACCCGCCCGGTGGTGCGGGGCCCGGCCACCACCTCTGAGGTGGCCATCCTGCACGGCCTGAAGGCGGGCGATCAGGTGGTCGTCGGCTCCTACAACAGTTAAGGCTGGAGGTACGGGATGCTTCGATTTGTATTTCGGAAAATGCTCCATAAAAAGTGGCTCATGGCCGCCCTGCTCATCGGCAATATCCTGCTGGTGGCCATCGCCGCCGGCAGCCCCATGTACACCGACGCCGCCCTCCAGCGGATGCTGACGAACACCATGGAGGACTATGTGGTGCAGAACGGGCGCTACCCCACCACCGTCTATTTCCTCAGCACCCTTTCCGCCAACGCCAGGGCGGACAGCGCCGGGCTCAGCGCCTTCCTGGGGGAGGATGCCCTGGCCCACAGCCTGCCGGAGGAGCTGGGGCTTCCCAGCCGCTGGCTGGTGCGCAACATCTTCTTCCAGGATGTCATGATCCGCCCGGAGGAGACCCGCTCCAACTTCCGCAGCGAGGAGGTGCGTCTGGGCTTCCTCTCCGGCCTGGAGGAGCACGCGGAGATCATCTCCGGCCGGATGTACGGGCACCGGGACGATGGGGTCCTGGAGGTGGTGGTGAGCCAGAAGGGCCTCATCTCCATGAACCTGCTCCTGGGAGAGACCTTCACCGTGGACGGCCTGACGGACGCCCACGGCGGCGAAGTGCGCATTCAGGTGGTGGGCATCTTTGACGCCGCCGACGAAAGCGACCACTATTGGTACAAGGCCCCCAGCGCCTATGACGACCAGCTCCTGATGGCGGAGGAGGACTTCTTTGCCCTCGCCGGGGATTTTACCGGCCTGCCCTGCCCGGCCATGGGCCTGTGGTTCGTCATCATGGACTACGCGGGCCTGTCCATCGACCGGGTCCCCACCCTTCTGGCGGATACCCAGGCCCTTCGTGAGCTGCATAAGGGGACGAGCGGCATCAGCTGCTCCGATTATTTCACCCCCATTTTGGAGAATTACCTCGCTGCGGAGACCCGAATCACCGTGACCCTCCGCATTTTGCAGGTGCCCATCTATGCCCTGCTCATCGCCTTCATCTTCATGGTCTCCGGGCAGATCCTGGGCATGGAGCAGAGCGAAATCAGCGTCATCAAGAGCCGGGGCGCCCGCCGGGGGCAGATTCTGCGCATCTACCTGCTGCAGAGCCTGGTGGTGGCGGTCATCAGCCTGGCTGTCGGCCTGCCCCTCTCCATGCTGGTCTGCCAGATTTTAGGCTCCGCCAACGCCTTTTTGGAGTTTGTCTCCCGCAAGGCCCTCTCCGTGCGCTATACCCCCACCGTGCTGGCCTATGCCGGGGCCGCGGCCATCCTCAGCGTCGCCGCTATGGTGCTGCCCGCCCTGAGGCAGTCCCGCCTCACCATCGTGGCCCAGAAGCAGAGAAAGCGGAAGAGCGACCGGCCCTGGTTCCAGCGCTTTTTCGTAGATTTTCTGCTGCTGGCGGTCTCCCTCTACGGGCTGTACAGCTTCAACGCCCAGAAGGCGGAGCTGGCCCGGAAGGTGCTGGAGGGGCAGGGCCTCGACCCGCTTCTGTTCCTGGCTTCCTCTCTCTTCATCGTCAGCCTGGGGCTGCTGGCCCTGCGCATCGTCCCCGCCGTGAGCTGGCTCGTGTACCACGCGGGGAAGAAGCACTGGTCCCCGGCCCTCTACTCCTCCTTCCTCTGGGTGCTGCGCACCCGCTCCCAGCAGGGTTACATCGTGGCCTTCCTGGTCATTACCCTGGCCATCGGCATCTTCAATGCCCAGACGGCCCGGACCGTGAACACCGCCGAGGAGGAGCGCATTCGGTATATGACCGGCGCGGACATCGTGCTCCAGGAGGCCTGGACGGACAACCGGCAGCAGCAGGCCGTGGGCGTCGGCCCCAGCGCGGCCTTCAAGCTGCGCTACACGGAGCCGGACTACGGCAAGTATCTGGCCCTGGAGGGGGCGGAGGCGGTCACCCGGGTCATCCGGGATGACAGCGCCACCTGCTCCACGAAGCTGGAGGGCATCTCCACCGTGAGCTGCCTCCTCATGGGCATCAACACCAAGGAATTCGGGGAGTGCGTGGATTTCAAGACGGAGCTGCTCCCCGTCCACTGGTATGAATATCTCAATGCCATGGCCCCGGACCCCACGGCGGTGCTGGCCTCCGGCAACATGAAGACCCAGCTGGGCTTCCAGTTGGGGGACACTGTCACCTACCGCACGAAGGACGGCTTCAGCGCCCAGGGCACCATCTGCGGCTTTGTGGACTACTGGCCCTCCTACAACCCCGTCACCACCGTGCTGAACGGCGACGGGAGCACCACGGAGCTGAACAACTATCTCGTGGTGGGGCATTTCGGCTATATGATGAGCGCCTGGGGCACCTCGCCCTATCAGGTGTGGATGCGCGCAAAGGACGGCACCGACTTCATCTATGATTTCGTCCGGGACAGCGGGATCCGGCTCACCGCCTTTAGCGACACTTCTGCCGAGCTGGTGGATTTGAAAAACGACCCCATCTTCCAGGGCACCAACGGCATCCTGACCCTCTGCTTTGTGGTGGCTCTGGCCCTCTGCGCGGTGGGCTTCCTCATCTACTGGATCCTCTCCATCCGCTCCCGGACGCTGCTGCTGGGCATCTTCCGGGCCATGGGCCTCACCATGCGGGAGATCATCGGCATGCTCATTAACGAGCAGATCTTCATCTCTCTCGTCTCCATCGCCCTGGGAGTGGGGGCCGGGCTGCTGACCAGCCGCCTCTATGTCCCCCTGGTGCAGATCGCCTATGCCTCCGCCGACACCGTCATCCCCCTGGAAATCGTCTCCCAATCCTCGGATCTCATTCGGCTGCTGCTGGTGGTGGCGGTCATGGTGGCCCTGTGCATGGCGGTGCTGGGGGTCATCATCTCGAAGATCCGTATTTCCCAGGCCCTGAAGCTGGGCGAAGATTAAGAAAGGGGAGAAGCACATGGAAGACGCCATCCTCACCGGTGAGCACATCACCAAGGCCTATCCCCTCCCCGACGGGGGGACGCTCCTCGCGCTGAACGACGTGAGCGTGGAGATCCCCCGGGGGCAGCTCACCATTTTGAAGGGCCGCAGCGGCAGCGGCAAGACCACCCTCATGAACATTCTCTGCGGCCTGGACGACCCCACCTCCGGCGCTGTCACCGTGGACGGGCAGAGCATGGGGGACATGGGGGATGCCGCCCGCACCCGCCTCCGGCGCACGGATATCGGCTTCGTGTTCCAGAGCGTGGCCCTCATTCCCATTATGACGGCGGCGGAGAACGTGGAATATGCCCTTCGCCTCGCCGGGTGGAAGGGGGACCGGACGGAGCGGGTCAGGGAGTGCCTGGAGATGGTGGGCCTGGGTAAGCGCATGAGCCACCTTCCCAATGAGATGTCCGGCGGCGAGCAGCAGCGGGTGGCCATTGCAAGGGCCATCGCCCACCGGCCCAAGCTGGTCTTTGCCGACGAGCCCACCGGCGAGCTGGACACCAACACCGCCCTCCAGGTGGTGAAGATCTTCAAGGAACTGAACCGGACCCAGGGCGTCACCATTCTCATGACCACCCACGACAAGGGCTTCATGGAAATCGGCGACCGGGTCTATTCGCTGGAAAACGGGGTGCTGCAGCCATGACGGACGAGAACACCATCATCGAATGTGACAACCTGGTCAAGATTTACAAAACCGACGAGACGGAGGTCATGGCCCTCCAGGGGCTGGACTGCAAGGTGGCCCGGGGGGAGCTCATGGCCATCATCGGCAACTCCGGCTCCGGCAAGAGCACCTTTCTCAACATGATTGGAGGGCTGGACCGGCCCACCGCCGGGCGGCTGTATGTGGACGGGCTGGACCTCTTCCGCATGAGCGAGAAGGAGCTGGTGGAGTATAAGCGCTCCAAGGTGGGTTTTGTGTGGCAGAACAACGCCCGCAACCTCATCCCCTATCTCCCCGCCTGGCAGAACGTGCAGATGCCCATGCTGCTGAAAAACCGCAAGGACGGGAAGCAGCACGCCGAGGAGCTGCTGGAGCTGGTGGGCATGGCCCACAAGCGCCGCAGCCGCTTAAGTGAGCTCTCCGGCGGCGAGCAGCAGCGCATCGCCATCGCCATCGCTCTCGCCAACGACCCGGACATCCTTCTGGCAGACGAGCCCACCGGCTCCGTGGACCCCCAGACGGCGGCCTATATCTTCGATACCTTCCGGCGCCTCAATAGGGAGCTGGGCCTCACCATCGTCATCGTCACCCACGACCTCAGCGTGGCGGACAAGGTCTCCCGGGTGGTCTCCATCCGGGACGGGAAGATTTCCTCCGAGCGCATCATGAAAACGGACTATGCCGGGCGCATGGCGGACGTGGGGACCCTGGACACCGCCGGGGAGGCCCATTTTACCTCCCACGAGGAGTTCGCCATCCTGGACCGCAACGGGCGGGTGCAGATCCCGCCGGAGTTCCTCGCCGCCCTGGGGGCGGAGGGCAACCGGGTGAAGCTCAGCCTGGAGGACGGCCGGGTCATCGTGGAGGCCCCCGGCCGGGGAACCGGGGAAAAGAACGAATAAACAGCATTGTGCGCACGGCGGAGAAAACCAGCCGTGCGCGTTTTTTGATGGTATAATAGCCGCAAAACGGCTATTATACCGGATTGGCACGACCGCCTCCCCGCTGCGTAATATCAACCAGCGGTTGAGCTGACCGAAAGAATTGTGCTCTTGACATCAATTGCAAATTTCCGGTACAATTGAGCCATCCCCCCCATGAGAGGAGCCGGCATCATGAGACGACGAATTGTTTTCTGCTTGCTGTTGCTTTTGGCGCTCTGTGCCTGTGCCCGTCCGGCCCCGGCAGCCCTGGAACGGGGTGAAACGCCGGACCTGTGGCCCCGCCGCACGGTCTTCACCGAGACGTGGACGGACCTGCGGGCGGGGCGTGAAGCCCTCTGGCCCGTGGCGGAGGCGGAGACTTTTAAGACGCGGCTGGCCGGGCTGCTCACCTCTGTGGGCTGGCAGGCGAGGGGCATTACCGATATCCTCGACGACGGGGAGTGGGCGCGCCTGTTTCCGGGCGAGCTCCGCTGGGCCTCGGCGGGGGAGGACTGGCGTCTGTACCTGGGCGAGGAACGGCTGATGCTGTTCCGGGAAGCGGAGGAGGACGCGGAGGGCCTGATGGGTATATGGGCGCCGGAGGGGGAGACAGCAGTGCTGCGGGAGCTGTTGGCGCTGGCGGATATGGGCGCCCCGGCGGTCACACTTGTCCCGGGGCCGGACCTGACCGTGGGAGCCGCGGAATGGGGCATGACGCCGGAGGAGGCCCGGATGGCCCTGCCGGGGGCATCGGAGGAGGGGGAGGCCCTGGTTCTCTCCGGCGCGTCTTTCTGCGGTTATCCCGTCCTGGTGTGCTGGCAATTTGCCCAGGAGGCGGGGGAACCTTTCTTAAACGGCGCGGAGATTACCTTTTTGGAGGAGCCGGAGATGCTTCCCATCACCCGGTTTGACAAGAAAGCGGTGACGGCGGCGCTGGAGGATATCTGGGGAGAACGGGAGAAGCTGCCCCTCTATCAGGAGGCCTACTACGCGGACGGGAGGCAGAAAGCCCCGGAACAGCTTTGGTATTGGCGCACATCGGACTGGTCCGATGGATACGGGTGGAAGCCGGGGGTCGTGGCCCGCTTCGCCTCGGAGGGCGGGATTACCACCCTGCAAATCGACGCCTCCGGCCGCAATCAGGCCTCCGGCAGGCTGACGAGCCTTCCCCAAAACGAGGATACCCGGCGGGAGGTGGAGCGTTTGACCCGCCTGGCCCGGGAGCTGAGCCCCACGGCCTGGAGCTGGGACGGCTTCTACAAGGAGAATGACCGGGGAGAGGATGAGCTGCACGCCCATGTCTACACGGAGGCGGACCGGGCGCTGGCGGAGGAGCTATTTGCCCCCTATCCCTGGGTGCTGGTGGAGCAGTCGGGGGATCAGTTCCGGGAGGCGGACGCCTCCGGCCTGATTCTGGACGGCTCCCTGGCCCCGGCCTCGGCGGCCATTCCCCTTTCCGGGGCCATCGCGGGCTGGCGGGCAACCTTTACCAACCGGACGGAGGAGGAGCTGACGCTTTTTCTCCCCATCGGCCTGCTGGCGGAGCGGGAGGGCGGCTGGGTCCGGCCGTATTGGGAGGACAGCTACCAGTTTGAGTGGCCCACCCTGGCCCCAGGAGAGAGCCAGGAGCTGGAATGGGGCTGGCTGATGCCCCAGTGCCGCTATGCGTTCACGCCGGGGCAATATCTCCTCACCGTCGCCACCTCCGCCGGGACCTATGCCGCCCCGGTGGAGATCACGGAATAACGACGCCGCAATTCTTATCCATAAAGGGCGGTCCCAACGGCGCTTCGCCGGGGAGACCGGGGAATGATGGGCTTGTCCCCGGGATGCGGAAACCGTGCCCGGGACTTCACAAGAAAATGAAATGATTGGAGGAAATACCATGGAAAAGCTCGAAAAAGCATCCCGCGCCGCCCTGGTGCTCTGCATCCTGTTTCTTATTGGCGTTTTGGTCTTCTTTTTCCTTTTCAGGGCGAGCTACTTCGGCGGAACAAGCCAAAGCGATTATGTCCGGGCACTTCAATACGTTACCCTTGCCGTCGTCTTTCTGACCCAGGCCATAATCTGGGGCTTTCTCCGCTATGTGCTCCGGGCATACCTGCAAAAGGAGCACTGGAGCTGAGTGGCAAAATCCCGTGCTTAGGGGCGGTCCCAACGGCGCTTGGCCGGGGGAGACCGCCCCTTTTTTCTGCCCAATGTTGCAAAAGCGCCGCGGCGGCGTCTATATAGTCAGAAGCAGACCCGGAGGGCGGGCAGGGGAGGAAAAGGAACATGGACGAGACCGAGGTTCGCAGAGCGGAGCTGTATCGGGCCTATGACGAGGCGGCCCTTCAAATCCTGATGGACCGGTACGGAGAGGATGAGGGGGAAAAGCTGCTGGAAGCTCTGGAGGATGTCTCCCCGGAGGAAGCAAGCCATTTCCCCGGCGCCGACCTGGCCGTGGCACGGACCCTGGAGAGCTGCGCCCGGAAGGAGCGGCAGGCACGGCAGCGTCGGGCGGCCCTCCGCGCCCTCAGCAAAGCGGCGGTGGTGCTGCTGGCCCTCGGCGCGCTGGTGAGCTATACCCTTTTCTCCGTCTCGGCCCACGATGCCCGAGGGAAAACACCGCCGATGTCGGACAGTCGCCCTGCGGGAGGGGAGGAGCGGAACCCTCTGCCCGGGGAGGAAAACAGAGAGGAATGGACGGATGAGGAAGAAACGGCCCAATGACCTCGTCGGGGAAAACCAGCTTTTCCTCGAAGAGCTCTACAGCCGCATGAAACCCCTCCTGGGCCGTCTCATCCAATCCCTGGGCGCGTCGAAGAGCGAGGCGGAGGATATTTTGCAGGAGGCGTTTCTCCGGCTGTGGCAGAAGGTGGAGTTTCTGCGCGGCCTCACGGAGCGCAAATGCTTCAATTATGTCTACACCACTGTGCGGAACACCGCCTTTACCCACCTGGGCAGGACCGGGCGGCAGCAGGGCCTTCCCCTGGAGGAGGCGGCCCAGGCGGCGTCGGAGCGGGGCCCGGAGGAGTATTACCTGTCCCTGGAAAAGGAGGGGCAGTTCCGCTCGGCGATGGCGGCGCTGGATGAGCGCAGCCGGGAGCTGCTGCTCATGCGCTACGTTCTGGAGGAGGACGACCGTCACATCGCGGAGCGCTTCGGCGTGCAGCCGGAGAGCGTGCGGATGCTGATGAGCCGGGCCAGGGCGAAGCTGAAAGCGGAGATGAAGAGGCTGGAGGACAGCGGAGAGGAGGAGCGGAAATGAAGCAGAAAACCATCATCGGCACCCTGGCCAGGCGCATCGTTTTGGGGATGCTCTGCCTGTGGCTGCTGGTCATGGCCCTCACAACGGTGCTGCTGGCGGGGGACCTGCAGCAGCAGGGGGCGGCGTTCTATACCCCGGCGCTGGAGCGGGCGGTAAGCGCTTTTCTGGCCGAGAACGAGGGCCGGGAGACCTGGGACGCTTCGGAGATTCTCATGATCCCGGCGGAGATGCCCTTCACCCCCACCCTGCGCTTTCCCCTCCTGCGGGTGCGGGAGATGCCCTCCTGGCCCGCTGGGATGACCCTGAACGAGCTGGGGGTCATCGTGGCAAATGAGGGCTTTGACCTGGGGGCCATCCCCCTGGGAGAAAGCGGCCTGAACGTGTTGGAGGGCAGTCTGGGCCTGAACCCCAGCGAGGCCCTTCGTACCTTCTCTGGCCGGGACATCGCCTATAAGACCATGTTTCTGACCTTTCAGCGCTCGCCGGGCTGGGGCGGCATGTTCCCCCTCAGCGCGGGCAGCTACGGGACGGACCTGTATACCATCCACCGGGCGGGAATCCCCCAGCGTTCCGGGGAATTCGATGCGGGCAAGGTGTTGAACCCGGCGATCTTCGCCCCGGCGGGAGCGGACCCCGACGCCATTTTGACGGACCCGGCACTGCTGACGGCCATCGAGAGCGGGGAGCTGGTCTTTGAATCTCACCGCCTCATCACCTCTTCCGTGCTCCGGGGCTGCTGGCTGCGGGACGGGGAGGGGAACGGGCGCTGCTTCATCCTTGCCGCCGTCGGCTGGAGCCCGCTGCTGGAGGCGCTGCTGGCCCTGCGGGCCGTGTATCTCCTCGCCCTGGTCCTCTTCCAGGCGGTGGGGGTGCTCTTCTGGCTGGGGGTGCGCGTCACCCTCACCCGGCCAATGGCGGAGATGGAGGCCGCCCTTCGGGCGGAGCCCCTGGCGGTGACGGAAAAGGAATATGATTATCGCATGCCCTATGGGGAGCAGCGGGGCCCGCTGGCGGGGCACCTGCTGCGGCGGCAGATGATGAACGCCGAGGCAGCGGCCCTCCTCTCCCGCAAGTCGCCCCCCGCCGGGCCGTATCCCCTGCTGCTGCCCATGCTCCAAAGGGCGGAGGAGAAGCTGATGCCCATCCTCACCGACCGGGGCCAGGTCATCACCCGTCAGCTCCGGGCGGACGGGCGGGTGCGCACGACCCCCGCCCAGCTGGAGGACACCCTTCTGGCCTTCTTCCGGGAGGCGGTGCCCTTTGTGGACCAGAACGGGCCCATGGTGCTGCGGACAGAGGAGAAAGCCGGCTTCCTGCTGGTGGAGGCGGAGATCAGGGTCAGGCGGATGAAGGAGGATGGCCTCCGGCTCCTGTGGGACGGCATTTATCGCGGCCCCAGAGACATGGATGCCCCCGGCGCGAAGCTGCGCAAGGCCATCAGCGCCCTGATCGGCGCCTTCGCCGCCGTGAGGAAGACGAAGCACGGCCTCGTCCTGACCCTGGGCCTTCCCCTGGCCGGGGAGAGCGCCGAAGCGCCGGAGAGCGCTAATTCCAATACCGTGGCTGCATACCAGCCGCGGCGGACGCCCGCTCCCGCCCCTATGACCGGGGAGAGCGTCGGGGACGGAGCGGACAAAAAGGGACGGCTCAAAAGAGTGCTCGTCAGGATTCTGGTGATCCTCATCGCCGCGGCGGTCATCGTTCTCTGGTTCGCGATGACGCTCCACTGGCGGCGGGCAGCCTGGCAATTTTGACCTTAAACTATAAAGAAACCAAAGTGGCTGTCCGCCGACGGTCTGATGCCCGAAAATGAGAAACAACTGCCTTCTTTTCTCTTGACTCTCCCCTCAGGGGATATGTTACTGTCGGTCCAAGGTGGGTGAAGTGTATTCCGAAAGCCGCATGGACGCCCAACCGCCATTCTGATGACGAAGAAAGGAGCTGTTTTCATGAAGAAGCACGACTTCCGGAAAATGACGCCGGGAGGGAGGTCAATCACCGCCCTGCTGCTTGCCCTGCTCATTGTGCTGTCCCTCCCTGCCTGCGGAAAGCCAAAACCGGCGTCGGCGCCGACGGATGCGCCGTCGCCCACGGAGACGACCGCCGCGCCCCCCGTACCCACGGACGCCGAACCCGCGGCGGAAGACGAAAGAACGGTCTATGTGCCCGCCTACGAGCCTCTTTCCCCGACCATGGACGGCATATCGGTGCGCTTCCCCGTGGAAACGGAGGACGGCGTCTATTTCATGCGCCTTGTGCAGAGTGCGGAGGGCTCCGGTTACCGCCTCATGCGCGGCGGGAAGGACGCCGAAAACCCGGTGACGGTGGCTGCCTTTGCCCCGGAGTTCTATGTGGAGCGCGCGTTCCTCACGAATGAGGGCACCGCCTGGGTGAACCGGACGGATGCCGCCACCGGGGAAGCCGCCCTTGTGGAAATATCCCTCGACTCCGGGGAGACCCTGCGGGAGATTCCCTTCGACGCTGCCGACGGCACCGTTACCGGCCTCTTTGATTTGCCGGACGGCAGCCTGGGTGTCGTCACGCTGCTGCCCGCCATGACCCAGGCCCTGTTTTCCATGGATGAAGCGGGCCTCTTCACCCCGGTGGAGGCCCCCCTCAACACGGACGGCGATTTCCGCCATAACGTGACCTTCTGCGGCACGGAGGGCAGCGGCCTTCCCACAGGGGAGTGCCTGGCCTACGACAGCGAAAGCCTGTTCGCCTTTACCCCCGGCTCCGGCGAGCGCCGGGAGCTGCTGCGCTGGGCGGATTGGGGCATCAGCGCTTTCAACACCGCGCCCCTCCGCATGGCGGACGGGGTCATCCGGCTGGTGGATTACCGCTACAATGAGGTCATCACCCTGACGCCGACGCCGGAGAGCGAAGTAAAGCCCCGGCAGGAGCTCACCATGGCCTGCCTGAACTTGCAGACCGCCGTGGAGGACGCCGTGCGGGACTTCAACCGCCGCAGCGGGGAGTGGTACATCACCGTCCGGGATTATTCCGGCGGTCGGCCCTTCACCATGGACGTGCAGGACCAGGCCATCACCGCCATGAACCTGGACATCGTCTCCGGCAGGATGCCGGACCTTGTCTCCGTGCAGGATGGGGTCCCCTTCCAAAGCTATGCCGAAAAGGGGCTCCTGCGGGATTTGACGGAGGATTTCCGCTCGGAGGGCATCGAGCTCCTTCCTCAGCTCAGACGGGCGGGGACCGTGGACGGAAAGCTGCTCATGGCCTGCGGCAGCTTCGCCATCCTGACGGCGACGGGCAGCCGGGATTTCGTGGGTGACATGGCGGGCTGGACCGCAGCCGAGGCCGTGGCGCTGGCGGATTCTCTGCCGGATTGCCGCAGCGTTTTCACGAGTTTTATGACCCGGGACCGCTACCTTGCCTGGCTGTCCTTCTATCTGGAGGGATATTTGGATTGGGACGGCGGCACCGCCTCCTTCGACACGCCGGAGTTCCGGGACATACTCACCCTTGCCGCCGCGCTGCCCACGGAGCCGCCCATGGAGAACACCGTCGACGCTGAGCTTATGGAGGGTCGGTCGCTGGTGAATCCGGCAACCATAACCTCCATCAAAAGCTGGCAGATTCAGGATGTCGTCTATCTCGGCAAGCTTGCGGCCCCCGGCTTCCCCACGGGGGATGGGGTGGGCAGCCTCATTTACATGCAGGTGCCTGTGGCCGTCAGCGCCGCTTCCGCCCATCCCGAGGGAGCCCTTGCGTTTCTGCGGAGCATGCTGAACGAGAATGCCCAGACGGCATATACCTCTCTATTCCCCTCCACGCAGACCGCTTTTGAGAAGCAGCTTGCGGAAGTTATGCGGGAACCCAACCCGGAGGATGGGTACACTGTGATTTACTATTTGCCCAACGGCGGCCAGTTTATGGACCCCACGGTCTACCTGTGGGAGGGAGAAGGTGAGCGGCAGCCCCGGAGCATCCTCTATTGGATGGATGAGAGCGGCGGCATATACCGGGAGGAGCCGCTTTACGCCATGAGCGAGGAGCAGCGGGACCGTCTGCTGGCCCTGCTGGACAGAGCGGAGCGCTCCACCTCCTATGACCAGACCGTCTACCGCATCGTGCAGGAGGAGTCCGGCGCCCTCTTCGCGGGGCAGAGAGATGTGGAAGCCGTGACCCGGCGCATCCAGGCCAGGGTGGAGCTCTATCTCGCCGAGCAGGGATGAAGGCGCCAGATGCCCCGGCTTTATACAAATCGGGCGGCTGCAAACGCAGCCGCCCGAGCTTTGCGCTGAACGCTATTTTCTCTTATGCCTTCTCGAAGGAGGCGGCAACGCCCATGCCGCCGCCGATGCAGAGGGTGGCGAGGCCCTTCTTTGCCTCGGGGCGACGGGCCATCTCATGGGCCAGGGTCACGATGATGCGGGCGCCGGAGCAGCCCACGGGGTGACCGATGGCCAGCGCGCCGCCGTTGACGTTGACCTTGCTGAGGTCAAAGCCCAGCTCCCGCACCACGGCGATGCTCTGGGCGGCAAAGGCCTCGTTGGCCTCGATGAGGTCGAAGTCCTCCACCTTCAGGCCGGTCTTGTTCATGAGGTTCTGGACGGCGGCCACGGGGCCGGTGCCCATAATCTTGGGGTCCACGCCGCCCTGGCCCCAGCCGGTGACCTTCAGCATGGGCTTGAGACCGTATTTCTTAACGGCCTCCCCGGAGGCGAGGACGATGGCGGCCGCGCCATCGTTGATGCCGGAGGCGTTGCCCGCGGTGACCCGCAGGGAGCCGTCGGTTGCCGCCTTCTTCGTGGCCTTGGCCCCGAAGGTGTCCTCCACGGTGCCGCCGTCCGCCTTGAAGGCGTTGTCGGAAGAGAGCTTGAAGGCGCCCTTCAGCTTGCCCATCTTCTCCCGGTTGGGCTCCTTCTGGGGGAACTCATCCTCTTTGAACTCCACGATCTCCTTCTTCACCCGCACGGGGACGGGGACGATCTCGTCCACAAACTTGCCCGCCTCATAGGCGGCCTTGTATTTCATCTGGGAGGCATAGCCGAAGTCGTCCAGCTCTTCCCGGGTGATGCCCCAGATGTCGCAGACGTTCTCGGCGGTGGTGCCCATGTGGTAGTTGTTGAAGGCGTCCCACAGGCCGTCGTTCACCATGGTGTCCACAAGGCCGGTCTTGCCCATGGCCACGTCCATCTTCTTGCCGTAGCGGAGGTCGGGCAGGGCATAGGGGGCGGCGGACATATTCTCCATGCCGCCGGCCACCACGATCTCGGCATCCCCGGCGGCGATGGCGCGGGAGGCCTCAATCACGGCCTTGAGGCCGCTGCCGCAGACCATGCTCACGGTGTAGGCGGGCACGGCCACGGGCACGCCGGCCTTCACGGCGGCCTGGCGGGCGGGGTTCTGCCCCATGGCGGCCACGAGGGTGCAGCCCATCATGACCTCGTCCACGTTCGCGGCGTCCACGCCGGCGCGCTTCAGGGCTTCCCTGATGACGATGGCGCCCAGCTCGGGGGCGGGGGTGTCCTTCAGGCTGCCGCCCATGCTGCCCACGGCAGTGCGGCAGCAGTTGACAAGATAGATATCTCTCATGGTTTTCCCTCCTGAAAAAAGTAGAGTGTACGTTTCTCTTTTACACGACTTTCAAAGTATATACCCTTATTTCGGCAATTTCAATCCTGGATTTCCCCATTTTGCAGACTGGCCCGGTATCCTTTGCTCAATCCGTTGCCGGCGAATTTCTCCCCCCACTTTCCGGCGGGGCAGTAGCTGAGGCAGCGCCCGCAGTACCAGCTGGGGGTCTGCTGGAGGCCCAAATCCGGCTGCGCAAGCTCCCGGAGGGCGTCGGACATTTCGGGGATGGTGGTGTCCGGTGCCGCATAGTCCTTCTCCGCCCCGAATTCCCTGCGCATCCGGTGCTCCACCAGATAGCAGCGGGCCATGTCCACGTGGCAGTACTGAAATTCCCGATCCTCCATATGCACCGTCCGGGCGGGCTTCTCCGGGTCGCCGTAGGCACTGAGGGCTGCGCTGGGGCAGACCTTCGCGCAGATGCCGCACTTCTCCGGCTGGCAGAGCTTTTCCCCCTGATACAGGGGGTCGGGCTCCAGCTCCAGGCGGGTGAGGATGACGCCGAAGCGGTTCCGGGGGCCGAACTCCGGGGTGAGGACGATGCTCATCCAGCCGAATTCCCCCAGCCCCGCCGCAACGGCGCAGTGGCGGATGCTCACCTGCCGCCCGTTGGTCATGGGCCCGGTGGAGCAGGGGACCGCCGTCTCCCCGGTGTGCCGCTCGATATACTGGGCCACCCGGTAGCAGGCGTAGCTCAGCTCGAAATTGGGGAGCATGGTGTAGCCATAGGTGCCGTAAAGCCCCTTCAGGTCTCCCATCCCATCCTCAAAATCCCGGAAATTGGCCTGGATGATGCCGTCCAGCAGCCGCACCCCCAGGACGATGACGCTTTTGCAGCCGGGGAGCACCCGGTCCGGGCGCAGCTCCGGGGGCGACTCGGCAAAGCGCCCGATGTTCGCCACGCCGCAGAGGTCCATGCCCGACTCCCGGGCCAGGGCCTTGATCTCCTCTTTCAGACTCATTTTTCTCTCCTGTTCGTCGGGCCGGTTCAGCGGGTTCCCAGCAGGGACGCCACGGTGTGGGCGGGCTGGGTGGCGGCGATGATGTTCTTCGGTACGCAGCAGTCCCCCAGCATATGAAATTCCGGCGCGCACTCGCTGAGGGCAATGGCGGGGCCCTGCTCCGCCCTCATCCCGGCGGCGTAGATGACCGTATCGGCGGGGAGGAACCTTTCCCCCTCCGGCCCCTCCACGGTCACGCCGTCCGCCTTAATCTCCGTCGCCTTCGTGCTCAGCAGCAGGGGCACGCCCTTTTCCCGCAGCTCCTTGTTCACCGCCAGGGTGTGCATGGAGCCGGGGTCCAGGTTGGGCCGATCCATGATCTCCACGAGGGTCACGTCCCTCCCCATGCCCCGGAGGTAGAGGCCGATCTCGATGCCCACGAGGCCAGCGCCGAGAATGACCACCTTCTGCCCCGCCTTCTCCGGGGCGACATAGACGGTCTCGGCGGCGTAGACGTTTTCCCCGTCGATGCCCTTCACCGGCGGCTTCACGGGCCGAGCCCCCAGGGCGGCGATGAGGACGTCGGGCTTCTCCTTCATGGCGTACTGGGGCGTGACCTCCGTGTTGAGGCGAATTTCCACCCCGGCCCGCGCGCAGAGCATGGCCTGGCGCTCCAGGTATTCCTTCAGGTGCTTTTTGAAGGGCACCGCGTCCTCGCAGAGAAGGACGCCCCCCAGCTTCGGCCCCTTCTCGCAGAGGACGACGCTGTGGCCCCGCCGGGCCGCGGTGAGGGCAGCCTCCATGCCGCCGACGCCGCCACCGGCCACCAGCACCTTTTTCTTTTCCTTTACAGGGAGCAGGGCCCGGTATTCCAGCTCGTGCCCCGTCTCCGGGTTGATGGCGCAGTGGAAGTGCCGGGTGGCCCCGGTGGAGGCGAAGCAGGACATGCAGCGCATGCACTTGTTGATTTCATCCTCCCGGCCCGTGCGGGCCTTCAGCATGAAATCCGGGTCCGCCAGGGTCTGCCGGGCAAATTCCACCACGTCCGCCCCGCCGGAGGCGATGACCTCCTCCATCATAGCAGGGTCGGTGAAGGCCCCCACGGTGGCCACGGGGGTGGAAACGTGCTTCTTAATCTCCCGGGCGAAGCGGGCGTTGCACCCGTCCTCGGAGAACATGCTGGGGTGGGTCACCACCATGGCGTCCGGCTGCTGGTGGTGCCCGGCGGAGACGTGGATGAGGTCCACCAGCCCGTCCAGGCGCTTGGCGAATTCCACGCCCTCGTCGAGGTCGTAGCCGCCCGCATATTCCTCGCTGCCGCTCATGCGGAACTCGATGGGGAATTTCGGCCCCACGGCCTTTCGGATGGCCCGGCAGACCTCCAGGGAGAATCGCATGCGGTTCTCGATGTCCGGGCCGCCCCACTTGTCCTTCCGGGTGTTGAGGTTTTTGTTCCAGAACTGGCTGAGTAACCAGCCGTGGCCGCCGTGGACCGTCACCATGCCGCAGCCCGCCCCCTTGGCGAAGGCGGCGGCCCTGGCGTAGCAGCCGATGATGCGCTCGATTTCGCTCTCCGGCATCTCCAGCACATGGCCGTACTGCCCCTCCATCTCCACCGGGCCGTACACCGGGTCCCCCCGCATGGCCACGGTCATGGCGTAGATGCCCGCGTGGCTCAGCTCCACGCTGGCCACCGCCCCCCGGCGGGAGACGGCGGAGGCATAGGCCCCAAAGCCGGGGAGGGAGTCGTTTTCGTCAATGCGCATGAGGAAGGGGTAGTGGGTGCCGGTCTTCCCGTCCACGATGCAGTCCCCGATGCAGACGGAGGCCACGCCCCCCTCCGCCTTTCGGGCGAAGAAGGCCACGCAGTCGTCGTTGGGGTAGCACTCCGGCCCCACGTTGTAGTAACCCTGGGGGGAGGAGAAGACCCGGTTGCGGAACACCGTGCCCGCCAGCACGATGGGCTCAAAGAGGTGGGGATATTTCAGAACGCTTTCCATACTGCCAGTTCTCCCTTATCTGTTTGTTGCTATCTATTTTAATCGCCGGGGGCGAAAATGTAAAGGGCGGAGAGGACGGTTTGCACAAACGGAGAATGAAAAAATCGGTCATATCTACAAAATAGAGAAGGTTCAACCATCGGTTGTTTGACTAATGGAAGGAAATGCATTATTCTTGACATATCTGAGCCAGAGAGAAGGAATCGGAAATGAAAAAACTGAAACAAACCGCGAGTAACGTCCTCTTTCTCCTCCGCCCCGCCCTGCAGTTCGGGAAGGGGCTTCTCCTGCTCCTGCTGCTGGTGCAGGCAATCCCGAACCTCGTCAACTCCCTGGTGGGGGTGGCCACCCCCAAGGTGGCCATCGACGGGCTGCTCCGGGGCGACCCGGTGGGGCGCATCATCCTGAGTGTCGGCCTTCTGATTGGGGTGCAGCTCGTCGTCGGCGTCGTGACCTCGCTGCTGAGCTATGGCGTGAACATCAAACAGACCGAATTCAGCCTCTCCATCACCAAGCTCATCCTCCGGCAGAGCATCGCCACGGATTACCGCTTTCTGGACAAGCCGGAATACTACGCCAAGTATCAGCTCGCCTATCAGCAGTTCGGCACCGGGGCCCAGAACATCTTTTCCTCCGTTGTCCAGCTGCTGAGCGCCCTCCTCACCTGTGCGGCCATGTTTGCCGTCATCGCCCTGCTGGGGCCCTGGGTGGTGCTCATCGTGGTGGTGGGCACCGCCGCCCAGGTGCTGGTGGGCCTCAGGCAGGTGAAGCTGGAAATGGCCATGAGCCGGGAGCTGACGGAAAAGAACCGGGGCATCAGCTACGGCTCCCGCATGCTGCAGGAGCGGCAGTATGCCGCCGATATGAAGGCCAGCAGCATGGGGACCTATGTGCTGGGCTGGGTGGATAAGTACATCGGCTGGATTAAGAGCGTCTATATCCGCTTTGTAAAGCCCCGGATGGCCGTCAGCCTTATCACCATTCTGCTCAACCACCTGACCACCCTGGGCACCGTCGCCTATGTGGTGTGGGGCATCTCCAGCGGCAAAATCGGCTCCATCGGGGATTACGCCGCCCTCATCGCCGCCAGCACCACCCTCTCCGGCCAGCTGCGGAGCCTCTTCAGCATATTTACGGATATCGCGCGGACCGCCATCCAGGCGGAGCAGGCCAGGGAGTTTTTCGATTTGAAGAGCGTCATCGAGCCCTCCACGGGGGAGACGCCCCCCAGGGGGCCCCTTTCCCTGGAGCTCAGGGACGTGTCCTTTGCCTACCCGGAGGCGGACTTCTGCCTCAAGCACCTGAACATAAAAATCGCCCCGGGGGAGAAGATCGGCATCGTGGGGGAAAACGGGGCGGGGAAATCCACCATGGCAAAGCTGCTCCTGCGCCTCTATGACGTGGACAGCGGTGAAATCCTGTATAACGGAAAGCCCATTACCGAGTGGGATGTGCATGAGCTGCGAAAGCGCGTGGGCATCGCCTTCCAGGACGCCAACCTCTATGCCCTGACCCTGCGGGAGAACTTGCAGTATTATAACCCCGAGGCCACGGACGAAATGCGGCTGAAAGCCCTGAAAACCGTGGGGCTGGACCGGCTGGAGGATTTGGACAGGACGGTATCCCGGGAATTTGTGGAGGACGGCATCATGCTCTCCGGGGGCGAAACCCAGAAGCTGGCCCTGGCCCGGCTGCTCATGGACGAATTCGGCCTGATGATTCTGGACGAGCCCTCCAGCGCCCTGGACCCCCTGGCGGAATACAAGATGACCAAGCTGATGTTCGGCGTCTCCAATACCACCACCCTCATGATTGCCCACCGCCTCAGCACCATCCGGGACGCGGACCGCATCTATCTCATCGCGGGCGGAGAAGTGGCGGAGCAGGGCACCCACGAGGAGCTCATGGCCCTGAACGGCAAATATGCCGAGATGTTCCGGCGTCAGGCGGAGAATTATACAAAGTAGAAAAACTTTTTTGGTATGTTGAAATTTCAACATACCAACCCTTCTTTCCGGGTTATACTGGGGCCAAAGAACAGGGGAGACCCGGAAAAGGAGAAGGGTAAAATGATGACTTCCATGAACGAGCTGCTGAAGAATATCCAGGGGCGGGAGGGCGTCTATGTCCTCATCTGCGGGGAATCCGTGGTCTATGACCGTGACAGCGCCACCGTTTTCGTTCCCACCAGCAATTACACGAATGCCAGCATGAACCCGCTGGCGGATTTCAAGTCCCACATCGGACACTGCCTCCTCTGGAGCCGCCATCAGAATCTGGACTGCACCTCCTCGGAGATGCTCCGCTCCCTCCGGGACGCCGGCTATGACGGAAAGCTGATGCAGCAGGACCACAACGGCGCCATTTATGAGCTGGTGCGCCCCTGCGCCTGAGGCGCGAAAGGCAGAGCACAGAACCGACAGACACCGCCCCTCCAAGGGGCGGTGTCTTTGTTGACTTTGGCCCCCGCTCAAAGTATAATTGACAGAAATTGAAACCATCGGAAGGGAAGACAAGCCTGTGACAGAAACGGAGAGAAGCGCGGAGGAGCGCCGGGCGCTTTGGGCGGAAAAGGCCGTGGCGAAGCACAACGAAGGCTTTAACTGCGCCCAGAGCGTTTTCATGATTTTGGCCGCCCAGGGGGGATACCCTCAGGCGGAGGCGGCGAAGCTCATGCAGTCCTTCGGGGCGGGCATGGCCATGGGGGAGACCTGCGGGGCCTTTACCGGGGCCATCGCGGCCCTGGGGCTGCTGGCAGCGCCTGTGACCCCCGGTAATTTGGAGGAAAAGGAGGCCCATGCCCGGCGGGTGCGGGCCATGGCGGAAAAATTCAGAGCGGCCTGCGGCGCCCTGCGCTGCGCGGACATGCGCCCCGAGGATTCGGAGGTTCGCCGGGCCGTCTGCGGCGGCTATATCCGGGCGGGAGTACGCATCGCGGCGGAGGAGCTGGGACTATGATTCAGAACATCGCGCCGAAGGTGTATGATAACCACTATGACCCCTCAAGGCAGCCCGGCAGCGGGTCAAAGGTCATCTTTTTTGACAACCGCAAGCTCTTCTGCCGCACCGGCATGGGGAGCATCGCCTTCCCCAGCTACGGGGAGCTGGAGGACAAGAGCGGGCTTTTCCGCTATCTCTTCTCCATCAGCGGGGAGGATTTCTTCCTCGCGCTGGAGGAGGAGGGAGTCCCCAAGGCGCCCCCCGCCTGGGAGGGCTGGGACATGGCCCCCCTGTTTTCCATCCAGCGGCTCCAGCCCAAGCACCTGGCCTATACCGCCCTGGAGGCCTCCAGCCTCGGGGGCTGGTACACGGGGAACCGCTATTGCGGGCGCTGCGGGCAGAAAATGCTCCACAGCGACACGGAGCGGGCCCTTCGCTGCCCGGACTGCGGCAGCATCGTCTACCCCAGAATCAATCCCGTGGTCATCGTGGGCGTCCGCAGCGGGGAGAGGCTGCTCCTCACCAAATACAAGGGCCGCCCGGAGGTGCCCTTCTATGCCCTCATCGCCGGCTTCGCGGAGATTGGGGAGTCCATTGAGGACACGGTGCGCCGGGAGGTCATGGAGGAGACCGGCGTACATGTGAAGGACCTGCACTTCTACAAGAGCCAGCCCTGGGCCCTCAGCGACAGCCTGCTCATGGGCTTCTTCTGCGACGTGGACGGAGAGGAGGAGCCCCACGCCGACGGCAGTGAGCTGGCAGTGGCGGAGTGGGTGGCCCGGGGGGATATTCCCAACCGGGACGACGGCTTCTCCCTCACCGGGGAAATGATTGAATACTTCCGCCTTCACGGGAAAGGCGACTACTGAAAAGGAGCGTGAAAGCCCATGGCGGCAAAGGACTATCCCAATCTTCTCTCCCCCATTGTGCTGGGGAGACAGTATTTCCGAAATCGCATCTTCGCCTCCCCCCAGGATAACCCCCAGCTGGACGCGAATCGCTTTCTCACCCGGGACGCCATGGCCTTCTATGAGCGCAAGGCCCAGGGGGGCTTTGCCTCCGTCTGCGTGGGGGACTGCATGGTGGAGAAGCAGGGCCACAGCCACCCCTTCCAGCTTCGGGGGGATGACGTGTTCGGCAAGGCCAGCTTCTTCCGCACCGCCTCCGGCATCACAAAGCACGGGGCTGTGGCCGCCGTGGAGCTGAACCACGCCGGGGCCAATTCCAACATGTGGGAGACCGAGGGCTTCGTCTACGGCTTTCAGGACGGCGTCCGCCCCGATGGGGTGGCGATTCGGGCCTTTGACGAGGAGTGGTTCGAGCGGGTCATCCGCGCCTTTGCCGACGCGGCGGCCTATATGCGCCAGACCGGGTTCCAGATGATCACCCTCCACGGCGGCCACGGCTGGTGCCTCAACCAGTTCATGAGCCCTCGGGAGAACACCCGCACCGACCGCTGGGGCGGCAGCTTTGAAAACCGCATGCGCTTCCCCCTGGCCGTCATCGAGGCGGTGCGCCGGCGCATCGGGAACGCCATGCCCATCGAGATTCGCCTCTCCGGGGCGGAGTGGGTTCCCGGCGGCTACGATGTGGAGGAATGCGTCGCCATCGCCAAGGCCCTGGATGGGAAGGTGGATTTGCTGCACATCTCCACCGGCCACCACGAGGACGACGTGGCCAGCATGCGCACCCATCCCACCATGTTTTTAGAGGACGGCTGCAACGTGAGCTACGCCGCCGAGGTGAAGAAGCACGTGAAGACCCCCGTGGCCACCGTGGGGGCGCTGACGGATGTTCATATGATGGAGGAGCTCATCGCCTCCGGCACCGTGGACATCGTGGAGCTGGGCCGCCAGAGCCTCGCCGACCCCGACCTGCCCCTGAAGGTGCAGACCGGGCGGGAGGACGACATCAACCGCTGCATGCGCTGCTTTACCTGCTTCTCCAACAGCACCCTGGGGGGCATCTTCTATTGCTCCACCAACCCGGAGATTGGCAACGAGCTGGACTGCCAGTTCGATGTGCCCCCCCGGGAGAAGAAGCGGGTGCTGGTGGCCGGGGGCGGCATCGGCGGCATGCAGGCCGCCCTCACCCTCCATCAGCGGGGGCATGAGGTCATCCTCTGCGAGAAGACCGGGCGGCTGGGGGGCGTCCTCCGCTGCGAGGGGAACATCCCCTTCAAAAAGCCCCTGGAAAACTACCTGGACCTCCAGGAGCGGCGCATCTTAAAGGCGGGCATCGAAGTGCGCCTGAATACCGCCGTCACTCCCGCCCTGGCGGAGAGCTGCCGCCCGGATGTCATTATCGCCGCCCTGGGCTCCCGCCCCGTAAAGCCTCCGGTGAAGAACATCGACGCCCCCATCGTCCGGGGCGCGGAGGAAATCTATTATGACCCCTCCCTTGCCGGGCAGAAGTGCGTCATCCTGGGCGGCGGTCTGGTGGGCCTGGAGCTGGGGGTCTTCCTGGCGGGTTATCAGGGCAGGGAAGTGGACGTCATCGAGATGCTCCCCACCACCCTGGCCTCCGACAAAAACGGGGGCACCAGCGAGCGGATGGACAGCGTGGGCATGGCCGCAGGGGAGGCCCTGGTGCAGGGCGTCGCCCTGAATGTGAAGCTGCGGGACCTGCCCAATATGCGCATCCACACTTCCACCCGCGCCCTGGAGGTCACGGAGACCGGCTTGAAGGTCGCCGGGCCGGAGGGGGAATATGAGCTTCCGGCGGACACGGTGATCTACGCCGCCGGGCAGCGCCCCCTGCGGGAGGACGCCGAGGCCCTTCGTTTCTGCGCCCCGGAGTTCTATATGCTGGGGGACTGCGTGACCCCGAAGAACATCGTTGCCGCCACCCAGGCCGCCTTCCAGCTCGCCCGGGACATCGGCCGCTGAAGCTGACCGAAACAAGTTCAGGCCCCCGGTTCGGAATTCCGAACCGGGGGCCTGAGTGATTCTGTGAAGAGGTTTTACTGCGCGGCGGTCTCCGCGGGAACGGCCTCGCCGCCGGCGGGGGGCGCCGCTTTGGACTTCCCGGCGATTAGCGCCCGGATGCCCTTGACGATGAAGTGGATGATGAGGGAGCAGACGATCACGAAGAGAATGTAGGAAATGCGGATCTTCCAGTTGATGGTGCTGCCCCCGAAGCCGCCGAAGCCGCTAGAGCCGTTGAGCTCCCGCAGGAAGGTGGACATGGGGTTTTTGCGCCACAGGTAGCCCGTGAGGCTGAAGAAGTAGTTGCACAGGGTGTAGTGGCAGACGTACATGGTCATGGAGATGCTGCCCAGGGCACGGGCAAAGCCGTGGTTCAGGAGGCCGGTGATGACGTCCTTGTTCAGGAAGGACAGCAGGATGATGATCATGATGTAGACGATGCGCCGGAAGTTGTCCATCCCGGTGCTCACCTGGATGGTGAGGGCGAAGTAGCGGTAGATGGCGAAGAGCATCAGCACCGTCAGCACCACGCCCCAAATGGCGTTCAGCTTCTTTTTGCTCAGGTAGTCATACAGGTGGTAGATGGCGATGCCCAGACCCATCTCTGCGAAGGCCTTCACGGTGCCGGCGGTCATGAAGCCCATTTTCGCGTAGAAATCCAGCACCAGGGAGGAATTGAGAGTGAAGTAGCAGTACAGGAGCACGCCGATCAGGGGGGCCAGGAACAGGGTGAAGTGGAAGTTGCGGTAGAGCATGTAGCAGTAGACATAGCCCGCGATGAACAGCGCCGTCAGGAACCACAGGGGCACGATGGGGGCCGCGCCGTTGTTGTAGCCGAAGGGGGTGCCCACCAGGAAGAGGAGATCCCACTCGGAGTTGAGAGCGGCATCCAGCCAGCCCGAGCGGTAGTAGCCGCCGCCGTTCATGGCGATGTGGAGGATCAGGGTGATAACGATGACGGGGAAGAGGGCCTTGATCTTCTTCCACACGAACTGGGTGGCCTTGATGCAGGCGTCCTTGGGGCCCAGGGGCTCGGGGTGCTTCTCGAACCAGTGCCCGGCGGAGAGGGCGATGAGGAAGCCGGAGAGGACGAAGAAGAACTCCACGGCGCTGGTGCCGGAGGGGAAGAGCTTGCCGCCGGTGTAGTAGATCTCCAGGTGATAGAGGCAGACCAAAACGGTAAACAGGAAGCGCCAGAATTCGACAGAAGCGATGCGGCTTGTTTTTTTCTTGTTCAGCGTTTCACTCATGGCTTACTCCTCCTTTGAGCCATCCTTGTTCTTTTTCGCGGCCTTCACGATCGCGACGATGATGATGATGACCACAACGGCGACGATGAGGCCGATGATGATGGGCTTATAGTTTGCCTTGGTGGGGGTGGCCACCGCGCCGGAGACCACGGTCTGGGGGGCACTGTCGGAGAAGGAGGCGCCCTGGGATACTTCGACCTTCACCGCGGCGGCGCCGTAGGTGGTCTCGCCGGGGGCGGCCAGGACGTAGTAGGTGCCCGGCTGGTCAAACTTGATCTTCAGCTCGCCCTTGCTGTCCACGGTCTCGGCGACCTTCTCCCCGTTGACGTAGACGGTGAGGTTCGCGGAGACGAAGTCCGCCCAGCTGAAGGCGGCAGCGTCCATGACGGAGTGGTAGGTCTTCAGGGTGATCTCCTCGCCCACGCCCGCCTGTACCATACCGTAGTCGAAGTAGCCGGGTCCGAAGTACTCGTAGTTGGTGCTGAAATCCTCGTTGTAGGACATGCTGTAGATGTTCACGTCGATGAGGTCGCCGTCCTGAACGGTCTCTGCCAGCGTGCTCATCTTGTCCCGGTTGCGCCAGGCGACGAGGATGTAGGTGGACATGTCGCTGGCCTTGCCGAACCAGTTGTTGATGGTGTACATGGGGGTACCCCACATGTCCATCTTGCTGGAGCTGTAGCCCATGGCGCCCGCGGCGCTCTCCTGGGCGTGGAAGGCCTGGAGCACGTCGTCCACGGTGCTGCCGCCGGGCACGGTCACGGGCACGCCGATGAGGGTGTCGCCGGTGGAGTCGGAGTAGGCGTAATCCCCGTGGTCGGTGACGGTGACGTAGACCGTCACATCCGGGCCGGTGCCGTGACCGGGGGCGGAGAGGTTGGCCTCCAGAACGCCGCCCACGTCCACGCTGCTGCCGTCGGCGTCGAAGGAAGCGCCCTCGCTCACCACCACGCGGGTGGCGGCGGCGGGCAGGGTCTTGTCGCCCACGGCGAGGATGTCATAGGTGCCCGGCGCGTCGAAGGAGATGCGCAGCTCGCCGGTGACGTCCACCGTCTCCTCGGCGAGGGTGCCGTTGACATAGACGCTCATGTTCGCCATGGGGGTGGTGCGGTATTCATAGGTGGACATGTTCATGGCCTCGGTGTAGGCGTGGAGAATCACCTCATCGCCCACGCCGGCTTCCGCCATGTCGTAGTCGAAGTAGCCGAGGCCGGAGTACTCATAGGCGGCAAAATAGTCGCCGGAGCTGCTGTCCATGCCGTAGAGATTCACGGTCACGATGCTGCCATCCTGCACAGGGGTGGCCAGGGTGCTGGTCATGTCGTGGTCCACATAGGCGCTGACGAAGGTGCTGGCCCCGGCCGCGCCGTCCACATTGATGCCGAAGAAGTTCGTGACGTAGTACATCATGCTGCCGTACATCTCCATACCGGCGGAGGAATAGCCTGCCTCGCCGGCGGTGGAATGCTGGACACAGAGGGCATTCAGCACATCGTCCAGAGTGGCCCCGGAGGGAACGGTCACAGGAGCGTAGATGAGGTTCTCACCGGTCTTTTCACTGGTAAAGTATCCGCCGTGGTCGGTGACGGTGGCGTAGACCGTGATGTCCGCGCCGCCGACGCTGTCTTCCAGGCCGGAGGCGGCCATGCGTCCCGGAGGAGTGGGCTCAAAGCCCTTGAAGGAGAGACCGTCAGCCACGGTGACCTTCAGAATGGCCGCGCCGTAGTCGGTGGAGCCGCCCACGCAGACATAGTAGGTGCCCGCCTCGCTGAAGCTGAGGGTCAGGCTGCCGTCCTGCTGCACATGGAAGTCGGAGTTGATGCCGTTGACCGTGACCGGGGTGCCGGTATAGGCCTCGTTCACGGGCTGGAAGGTGGTCATGTCCATACCGTTGCGCCAGACGCCGAGGGTGAAGCTCTCATTCACCCCGGCTTCCACGGCGTAGTAATCCATCCAGGCGAGGCCGTAGAAGTAGAAGGTGAAGTTTGTGCTGCTTACCATGGTGTAGACGCAGACTTCCACCGAGTCGCCGTCTTTCACGGTGCTGGAGAGGCTGGTGTTGGAGTCGTGGTTCTTCCACGCGGTGACAGCGAGGGAATTGTCGGAATAGGTAATGGCGTTTCCGAACCAGGTGCTGATGTACTTGGTGCCGTACATGTCCGAGCTGGCATAGCCGCCGGCGCCGGAGGAGCACTCAACGCTGTGGAGGGCGCGGAGCACGTCGTCCACGGTGGAGCCCTTGGGCACCTGAACCGCTACCGCGGCCATGGGCTCCCCGGAGACCTGGCCGAGGCCGAGCCCGCCGTTCTGGGCTACGGTCACGTAAACGGTGATGTCGTCTGCCGCCAGCGCCGAGGGGATAGTCAGCGTCAGCAGCAGGACCAGAATGAAGATGAGGGCGAGTGTCTTTTTCATGGATGTCCTTCCCTTCCTAAAAACTGTGCACATTATATATGGCGTTTTCCTGTGGGAAAAGATAGCATAGGTAATGAATTTGGCCTTTTTTCATGACTTCCGGCAGGAAGTCATGTGACGAAAGTCATATTCAATCTGCATAAAATAGAGCGTCCAGAACAGGATGATTTGGTAAAAACGGCGATTTTCAAATGTGGAGGCAGACCTGGAAGGCCTCATTCACCGCCTCGCAGATGGAGGCGGCCTTTTTCCCGTCCCCAACGACGAAGACGCCGGTCTCCGGGGCGCAGTGCCGGAGGGCTTCCGTCTCCGCCAGCCGGGGCGTGAGCCCAACGGCCAGGAGCACCGTGTCGCAGGGGATGGTGACCTTCCGGTTCTTCGCCGTGTCCCGGCAGACGGCGGCATCAGGGCGCACCTCCTCCAGGCGGAGGTTATAGCGCACGGGGATGCCCTTCTCGGCGAAGATGCGCTTCAGTTCCGCCGCGCCGCCCCCGGCGCTCATGTGGAGCTTTCCCCCGGCGGTCATCTCGTCCAGCATCTCCACCACCGTGACTGTTTTGCCCTGCAGGGCAAAGTCCAGGGCGGCCTCCATGCCCACGGCGCTGCCGCCCACGACCACAATGGATTCACCCACGCTGACCCGCCCGGCCTCGGCGTCCGGGGCCCAGGCAACATTGGGGCCGTCGATGCCCTTCACCTTCGGCACGATGGGGTCGGCCCCCAGGGCGAGAATGAGGGCGTCGTAGCCCTCCGGGGCCAGCAGGTCCGCCGTGGCCGACCTGTTCAGCTGGATTTTCGCGCCCCGGGACGCACACTGCTCGGCGGTATGGCGCATCCAGGTGAGATAGTCCCGCACGTCGTTTTTGAAGGGGGGCACGGCGGCGTCGGTGACATGGCCGCCCAAAGAGCCGGATTTCTCATAGAGGGTCACGTCGTGGCCCCGGTCTAAAAGGGTCTGCATGGCCTGGATGCCCGCCGGGCCGCCCCCCACGACGGCGACCTTTTTCTTCACCGGTGCCTTGGGCACCACCCCGTCCGGCAGATCGCTGGTGGCGGCGCACATGGGGTTGACGGCGCAGAAGATGGGCTTGGGGGTCATGAGGTGCCGGGAGCAGGCGTCGCAGCGGAGGCAGGGGCGGCGGTCCTCCGGCCGGTCCTCGGCGTATTTCAGGGGCATCTCCGGGTCCGCCATGAGGGGGCGGCACATGGAGACGAAGTCGCACCACCCGTTGGCGATGAGCTTTTCGGCATAGTCCAGGCTGACGATGCTGCCCACGGTATTCACCAGAAGGTCCGGATGGGCGGCCTTGATGTCCCGGGCATAGTGGGCGTTGAAGCAGTGCTCCATCAGGTAGTTCTGGCACCAGTTGCGGTAATACCGGTGGGGTCCGAAGGGGTCGGAATGGAGCCCCGCGGAGACATGGAGAATGTCGATATAGGGCTTGAGACAGCCTGCCAGCTCGATGGTCTCGGCGATGTGCATGCCCTCCGGGTCCTCCTCGTCGCCGGAGCAGCGGTATTCGATGACGAAGTCCTCCCCGCAGGCCTCCCGGATGGCCTGGCAGACCTCAATGGCGAAGCGGGCGCGGTTTTGCGTGCTGCCCCCGTATTCATCCGTGCGGTGGTTGAATTTGGGGCTGGTGAACTGGCTGATGAGGTTGCCGTGGCCTCCGTGGACCATGACGATGTCCATCCCGGCCCTCTTCATCCGCGCGGCGGCGGAGGCGAACATCCCTACGACCTCCCGAATCTTCTCCCGGCTCATCTCCTGACAGGGAATGGGCTCTCTGCCCATCCGCCCTGCCCGGAGCAGCTCGTCCTCGGAGATGTAAGAGGAGGAGGAGAAGGCGGGCCGCCCGAAGGTCTCATAGGCAACGCCTTCGCCCCCGTGGTTGATCTCCAGGGAGGCATGGCAGCCATACTGCCGGGCCATGTCCGCATACCAGCTCATGGGGCGCACGGCCCGATCCGTGCCCAAATCCAGCTGATAATTCTGGTCCCGGTTCTCCCGAAGGTCGATGGAGCAGTTGCCCAGGTAGAGTGTGGAGGCTCCGCCCCGGGCGAACATGCGGAACCAGTCCACAAATTCGTGGGTGATGAAGCCGTCCTCTGTGGCCAGCACCGGGGTGGTGGGGGCCAGGGTGATGCGGTTCTTGAAGTCAATCCCCCGGATGCGGATGGGGGCAAAGACATGTGCGTAGCGGGAACCCATGGCATTTCCTCCTTATTTCAGCTTTGACAGCCCGCCCTCCCACCGGGCGTCGGGCAGCAGGGGCAGCTCCGAAAAAACGGCCTCGGCGGCGAGCAGGAATTCCGAAGCGGATTTGGCCTTTGTCAGGCGCTTGAAGTGCTTCTCCCCGCCCTCAAAGTGGAGAATGAGGTAGGACCACAGTTCCTTCATCCGGTGGCAGAAGGCGGTGTCCCCGTAGAGGACGTGCCGATACTCCTCCGCCACGGCGTCGTGGAAGGCCCGCAGGGTTTCCCGGTCACAGCCCTCTCCCGTTTCCAGCCGCCGGGCAAGGCCCGGCTCGGCGGCAAGCCCCCGCCCCAGCATCACCGTGTCCACGCCGGGAAACAGGCTTTGCAGCGCGTTCAAATCCGCCGGGGTAAAGATGTCCCCGTTCCAAACCAGCGGGAAGGGCGCCTGCTCCGCGGCGAGCCGGAAGGTCTCCGGGTGCGGGTTGCCCACATATCCGTCGGTTTTCAGCCTCGGATGAAGAATGAGCTTCCCCAGCGGGTAATGGCAGAAAATCTCCAGCAGTGCGGGGAATTCAGAGACATCGGCGAAACCGATGCGGGATTTCACCGAGATTTCGAGCCCCTTCAGGGACGGGGCGGAGAACACATCGCTCAAGAAGGCGTCCAGCGCCTCCGGCGTCCGGAGGAAGCCGGAGCCCTTACCCTTGGCGACCACGGTGCCGGAGGGGCAGCCCAGGTTGAGATTTACCTCCCGGTATCCCCGGTCCATCAGGGACTCTGCCGCCCAGATGAAATCCTCTGCCCGGTTGCACAGCAGCTGGGGCACCAGGGGGACCCCCGGGTTTTCCTCCGGCAGCAGGTCCCGGAGGCCCCGGAGGGGGAAGTGGTGGTCTCCGGAAGGGGAGAAGAAGGGAGCGTAATAAGCCGCCATCCCCGGAAAAAAACGGGCGTGGATGCGGCGGTAGATGTACCCGGTGACCCCCTCCATGGGGGCAAAGAGAAAAGTCATGGTCCGGCCTCCCGGTGGGGGAATGATATTCTTATTCTAGCATAGACTTTGACAATTTCAAAGCAGAAGTGTTTCTTCTTTCACAAAAAAAGGGAGCTGCCCGATTGGGCAGCTCCCGGAAATGCGCGGTTATGATTTTATTCCGCAGAGATATCCGTTCTTAGTCCTTGCACTTCTTGCCGGCATAGATGAAGCAGACACCGGCGCAGAGGACCGTCAGAGCGAGGGCGACCCACAGAAGGGTGCTGTCCCCGGTCTGAGGAGAAGCAACGGAGGAGGGGGCGGGAGCGGCAGGCTGCGCAGCAGGAGCAGCGGGCGCGGGCTCCTCGGCAGCAGCAGCGGGCTCCTCAGCGGGAGCGGCGGGCTCCTCGGCAGGAGCAGCGGGCTCCTCAGCGGGAGCGGGAGCGGCAGCAGCGATGGTGCCGACAGTGCCGGGGAAAGCGGAGATCGGGGTGTCGGCAGGGGTGGAAGAATAGTTGCCGGGATCGGCGCTGTCGATAATCATCCAGGAGTTGCCGTCATCCAGGGCCACGGAGAACTCGCTCCAGGGAACCGTGGTGCCGTTGACCTGGCTGTACACGCCGTCGGCGACCTTAATCACTTCGCCGGCCTTCACAACAACTTCATCGGTGCCGATGGAGTTGAAGGAAGCGTCAAAGTACTGATGGGTCAGGGTGACGTCCTTGTCGAAGGAGAAGGTGCCGTCAGAGCCGAACCACAGCGCATAGGTGTAGCCGAAGCTTCCGGGCATGCCGAAGATGCTGCCGATGTCGAAGTTGGTGAAGTTGTCCTCGAGACCGGTGGCCGTCATGGTGACGGTCTGGCCGCCGATGGTGGCGGTGGGGGTGATGGTCACGTCCGCAGCGCTGACGCCGATGCAGCCGATGGCAAGGATCATCACGACCGCAAGAACCAGGGAAAACGCTTTTTTCATGCTGAAACCTCCTTGTTTTTATCGCGCGGTTTTTGGTGGATTCATCATAGCACAATCCATCGGAAATGACAAGTGGGAACAGAAAAATTACAGAAAAATCGGCGGGGTCAGACGCTGATCTCTCCGGCGAGCACCCTCTGATAGTCCTCATAGTTCCGCTTCAGCAGCTCCGGCGTATCCAGGGAATAGGGGCATTTGGCGGCACACTGGCCGCAGCCGACGCAGCTCTCCACCTGCTTCATCATCTCCTGGCCGGAGGGGGAGAGCCATTGGGCCGAGGGGCTGCGCCGCAGGAGCAGGCTCATGCGGGCACAGGTATTGATCTGTATTCCCTGGGGGCAGGGCATGCAGTAGCCGCAGCCCCGGCAAAAGTCCCCGGCGAGCTGCGCCCGGTCGGCGGCGATGGCGGCCTCCAGCTCCGGCGTCAGGGCCGGAGGCTCCCGGAGATAGCCGAGGAATTCCGTGAGCTCGGAATCCCGCTGCACCCCGTAAATGGGGAGCACCGGGTATTGGTTGAGGAAGGCGCAGGCGGCCCTGGCGTTGGTGATGAGGCCGCCGGAGAGGGCCTTCATGCAGATAAAGCCCATCCCTGCCGCTTCTATCCTCTTCACAAGGTCTACGTCCCGCTGGGTCGCCAGCAGGCTGAAGGGGTATTGCAGCGTCTCGTAAAGGCCGCACTCCGCAATCTCCTCCGCAAGGCCGATGCGGTGATTGGTGATGCCGATGTGGAGGATCTTCCCCTCTTTCTTGGCCTCCTCCATGCACTCGTAGAGGCCGCTCCCGTCCCCGGGGCGGGGGATGAAATCCGGGTTGTGGAACTGGTAGATGTCCACGTAATCGGTACGCAGGTTCCGAAGACTGGTCTCCAGATCCGCGCGGAACTGCTCCGGGGTTCTGGCCCCGGTCTTGGTGGCGATGAAGATGCGGTCCCGCAGCCCGTGAAAGGCCGCGCCCAGCTTTTCCTCGCTGTCGCTGTACGCCCGGGCGGTGTCGAAGAAGGTGATGCCGCCGTCATAGGCCTTGAGCAGCAGCGCTTTCGCCTCTTCCATGCCGACGCGCTGCACGGGGAGCGCCCCGAAGGCCACCTTGTTGGTGGTGATGCCGGTGCTGCCGAGGGTATAGTCCATGGTCAAGCCCTCCCGAATGCCTTACAGCTTTGCGCCGCAGGCAGTGCAGAAGGCGGCGCCGGTGGGAACGGGAGCACCGCACTTGGGGCAAAAATGCCCGGAAACCTCCGGCGCCGGCGCCTCAGGACCGGCCTTGAGCTCGCCGATGCGGGCATTGTTCCGCTCCTGCACCTCCTGGGCAGCGGCGATGACGGAGAGCTGCCCCAGCACGAACTCGTCGTCGGAGAGCAGGTTGTTCTCCACGACGTAGGCGCCGATCTGCTGTTTGGCCTCGGCGATGATTTGGGCCTGCTTCTGGTTTTCCACGCTGAGCTTGCCCTGCTCGGCCAGGCCCTTGCCCTTCTCCACGGCGGAGTCCAGGGCGGTCTTGCCCTGCTCGGCGATATCCTTGCCCTTTACCAGGGCCTCGTCCTTGAGCTTCTTCAAACTGTCGGTCAGAGACATGGGGGAAACCTCCTTATGTTTTTTTGTTCCCGCAGGGGACTCAGCCCTTTGGCCAGGGGAGGAGCTGATCGTCCTTCACGAGAAAAGCTTCTTTGGCCTCCATCGCCATGGGCGTGTCGGCCAGACTGTCCGAATAAAACGCCTCCACCTCCGCATCAGGGTAGCGCTCCCGGAAGCGGCGGGGCTTTTCCTCCCCCCGGCAGTTGAGACCGGTGATGCGCCCGGTGCGGATGTCCATCCGGGTGCCCATGGTCTCCAGCCCAAGGCGGGAACAGAGCTCCTCTACCAAAAACTCCGGGGAGGCGGAGATTACAAGCCCGCCCCGGGGGAGCAGCGGGGGCAGCCAGGGGGCGATGTCTCCCCCGTACTTGTCCCAGAACTCCTTCACCAGGGTATGGGCATCCGGCAGGGAGGCAAGGTAGCCGTGAAAGACCTCCTTGAAGCGCGTCAGGCTGGTCAGGCCCAGCCTGGCCCCCAGGCCCCACAGGGCGATGCGGGGCAGATGCAGCCACAGTCCCGGCTGCCTCCGCGCGCAAAAGCGAAAGAAGAGGAAGCTGCTCTCCCGCCGAAAAACGGTCTTGTCGAAATCATATACAATCATATCGGTACTGACGAGCAGGGAAACCGCAGCCGCCTCAGCCCTCCGCAAACAGGCCCACGGTGGAGTACCAGGGGGCCATGATGCCCCGCTCGTCCACGGTGATGCCGATCTCGGAGGCCCCGGTCAGGGCGGCGATGTCGATGCTCAGAAGCTTATCCCAGCCCTCGGTGCTCCCCGGATTGTGGAAGACGATGTTTTTCATGCCGTATTTATCCCGCAGCAGGGCCTGGGTATCCTCCATGGCGATGTCCAGGGCAGCCTGGCGCACGATATCTCCCAGGTAGGGGTAGTCGCAGTCCTCGTCCTCCTCAATCTCCGTCCCCACGGTCATGGCGTAGTAAAAGCGCGGCGTTACGCCCTCCGGCAGGGGGAAGGGCACGGTCTTCTCCGCCTCCAGCAGGATGGCCTTGCAGCACAGCACGCGGTTGGCCGCGTCCACCAAATCGGCAAACTCCTCCTTAAGGTCGCTGTCCTCGGGGATGTGATTGGCCGCCATGAGGGCAGCCTTTTCCAGCTTCACCGGCAGGGGGGAGAGCACCAGTCGTTCCATTGTTCGTTCATTCCTTTCTGGCTGACACGGGTCCCGGAGAACCCGGAAAGCATTTGTTTTGTTTTTTCGGCCCCGGCCTTCAGACCTCGCCCTCCGGCGCTCCGGGGGCTTTCCAGTAGACCATGTGGTTGTAGAACACCGCGTAGAGCAGCATGAGGGAGGGCATACGGAACAGCAGCAGGATGCCGGAGGAAGCGTACCACAGGATAATGGACAGACCGTAGAGCATCCAGCAGCTCAGATCCAGCCGGAAGAGGTTCATGCGCTCGCCGCGCATGAGGCGCCGGGACTGGCGCATACACTGGATGGGGCCGTATTCCGGGTGCTCCGCCAGCACAAACAGGCTGAGCCTCCAATTATAAAGGAGAAGGATGCCCGGAATGATGAAGAGAAAAGATGCGAGTGCGCAGAAGATGTAGCGGAGCAGCATGATGAGTACGGCCTTCCAGAAAATGGGGAAACAGCTCCACAGGTCATGCCAGGAATATGCCTCGCCCCGCACGGCCCGCAGCACCACCGCCGTCCATCCGGCGGTGACGATGCTCCCGGTGAGGGCCAGAACCCAGGAGAGGAGCACCCCTGCGTTGGCCTGGGCGGAGGGCTCCGGGATGTTCAGATCCCCGGCGGTCACATACTCGTAGGCCAGCGCATACCAGTCGTAGGCCCCCCGTTCCAGCAGGAGACCGAGGCCGCTGAGCACCGCCATAATGACCGCATAAACGGCAAAGACCTTGTAGAGGCCCGGCCCGATTCGTTTGGCGGCGTCCATCACTTCCTGCCTGTATTCCTGAACGTTCATTTTCTCCCTCAGTGGTTGAAACGGTTCATGGCCCGGTCGATGCCGTGGGAGATGAGCTCTTCCACGGCCTCCACGGCTCGCTGCGCCGCTTCGGAAATGGTCTTCAGTTCATCGTCGGTGAGCTTGCCGATGACCCAGTCCACCCGGTCCCAGTCCGCCCTGGGAGGCTCGCCCACGCCAATCTTTACCCTGGGGTAATCCGCCGTGCCCAGACGCTGGGTGATGCTCTTGATGCCGTTGTGGCCTCCGTCGGAGCCGCCCCGCTTGATGCGCAGCTTCCCCGGGGGCAGGGCCATGTCGTCGTGGACCACGACGATGTGGTCGGCCGGGATGCGGTAGAAGGCGGCGGCGGGCTGCACCGCGTCCCCGCTGAGATTCATGTATGTCTGGGGACGAAGGAAAAGCACCTGCGCGCCGCCGAAGCTGCCGGTGCCGGTGAAGGCGTGGAACCTCAGGCGGGAGGTGTGGATGTTCTCCTTTGCCTCCAGCGCCTCACAGGCCAGCCAGCCCGCGTTGTGGCGGGTGCGGGCATATTCGGAGCCGGGGTTCCCGAGAAAACAGACGAGCCAGGTCGGCGCGCCTCCGCTGCGAAAAATCATCGCTGCCACCTCATTCCCGCTTGCTGCCCACGTCGTCCGCCATGCGCTTGATGGCGTCGGACAGAAGCTCCAGCTCGTCGCTGGTGCGGATGTTCGGGGGATTGAAGGAGAAACCGTCCCTAGTGGGGTGACTCTCAATCACGGCCATGGTGAGCTGCTGGATGGGCTTTACCAGAAACTTGCGCAGCATGAACCAGCCCAGCACCCCGCCGCCCAGAAGCACGATCAGGGCAGGGATCAGGTGCAGATAACGGAAGGAAGCCCAGCTCAGCGCTGCCGCGATTATGTAAGCCAGCAGCAGCTTTTTTTCCAGCGAGGTGGGTACAAATCTTCTTTGTTTCTTCATGGGTTTTCCTTTCCTGACGGGGCAATTTGTCTGCTGAGCCCCATCTTCCCAGCCTAATTTCCATATTATATAGATTCTTCCGCAAAAATAAAGGCGTATAAAGAGGGATTTACAAAAAATTTGCGTATATATAAGTAGAAGGACAGTAAAAGCCGGACAAGCGGGAAGGAGGCGGGGAAGTGACGCCGAGAGAAGAGCGGGAAGAACTGGAAAAAATGCTGCTGAGGCCGGGCGCGACCCTGGCCTGCCGCAGCAAGGGCCGGGTAGCTGCAGAGGAGCCCTGTGCGCTGCGTACCTGCTTCCAGCGGGATGCGGACCGCATCAGCTACTCCAAGGCCTTCCGCAGGCTCAAGCACAAGACACAGGTCTTCCTCAGTCCGGAGGGGGACCACTATCGGACCCGGATGACCCATACCCTGGAGGTCAGCCGCATCGCCCGCAGCATCGCCCGCGCCCTGCGCCTGAGCGAGGACCTGACGGAGGCCATCGCCCTGGGCCATGACCTGGGCCACACCCCCTTCGGCCACGCCGGGGAGCGGGCGCTCCGGGGCATCTGTCCCGGCGGCTTCAGCCACAATGAACAGAGCCTGCGGGTGGTGGACCGGCTGGAGAAGGAGGGGCGGGGCCTCAACCTTACCCTGGAGGTGCGAGACGGCATCCTCTGCCACACCGGCGAAAAGCTCCCGGACACGCCGGAGGGGCGGGTGGTCCGCCTCAGCGACCGCATCGCCTATGTCAACCATGATACGGATGACGCCATCCGCGCCGGCATCCTCCGGGAGGAGGACATCCCGGAGAATGTCCGCGGCACCCTGGGAAACAGCTTCAGCGAGCGCATCGACACGGTCATCCGGGATGTGGTGAGCTCCTCCGGGCCGGACATCTCCATGAGTCTTCCCGTTGCCTGGGCCATGGATGAATTCCGCAGCTTCATGTTTGAGGCGGTGTACCGGAACCCGAAAGCAAAGAGCGAGGAGAGCAAGGTGGAGGGCATCCTCGCCGGGCTCTATGAGAAATATGTCTCCGACGTCGGCCTGCTGCCGGAGGATTACCGGCATGTCGCGGAGGAGGAGGGGGCGGCCCGGGCCGTCTGCGACTATATCGCCGGCATGACCGATCAGTATGCCGTGCAGCAATATTCCCGGCTCTTCATCCCCGGCGGATGGAGCCGCTGAGAGGGGGGAGAGCCTTGCCTATCCCGGAATCCTTCATCGAGGCGCTGACGGAGCGGTGCGACATCGCGCAGGAGGTCTCCCGCTATGTCAGTCTGACAAAAAAGGGGGCCAACCTCTTTGGCCTCTGTCCCTTTCACAATGAAAAGACTCCCTCCTTTTCCGTCTCTCCCGACAAGCAGATCTACCACTGCTTCGGCTGTGGAAAAGGCGGCGGCGTCATCAACTTCATCATGGAAATCGAGAACCTGAGCTATCCGGAGGCGATCCGTTTCCTTGCCGAGCGGGCGGGGATGACGGTGCCGGAGGACGGCCAGGATCAGGAGCTGGGGCAGCTCCGCAAGCGGATGTACGCCCTCAACCGGGATGCCGCCCGCTGGTTCCACTCCAACCTCTCAAGCCCCGGGGGCGCCGCCGCCGCGGCCTATCTGGAAAAGCGGCAGATCAGCCGGAAAACGGCAGTGAGGTTCGGCCTCGGCTGTACGCTGGAGGGCTGGGACAATCTCCTCCGGGCCATGTCCGGCCTGGGCTACACCGAGGATGAGCTGGTGCGGGCCGGCCTCGCCGTCTCCGGAAAAAAGGGCGGCGCCTACGACAAGTTCCGGGACCGACTTATGTTCCCGGTGCTGGATATCCGGGGACAGGTGCTGGGCTTCTCCGGCCGCGCACTCAAAGAGGACCAGGAGCCCAAATACCTCAACTCCCCGGAGACCTTGGTCTTTGCCAAGCGGCGCAGCCTTTTCGGCATCAACCTGGCGAAGAACACCAAGCGGGACAGCATCCTTCTGGTGGAGGGAAATGTGGACGTGGTGACCCTGCATCAGGCGGGCTTCGACAATGCCGTTGCCGCCATGGGCACCGCCCTCACCACCGAGCAGACGAGGCTCATCTCCCGCTTCGCCCATGAGATCGTCCTGTGTTATGACAATGATGCCGCCGGGCGCAAGGCCACCGAGCGGTCCCTGGATTTGCTCAAGGATTCGGAGCTCACGGTCAAGGTCCTGAAGCTGCCGGACCGGGTGGTGAATGGGGTCGCCACGAAGGTGGATGCGGATGATTTTATCCGCATGAACGGCCCCGAGGCCTTTGAAAAGCTGCTGAAGGGCAGCGGCGGGGGGATGGAATACCGGCTCCTCCAGCTGGCCGCCTCCGCGGACCTCAGCACCGACGAGGGGCGGGTGGAATACCTCCGGGCCGCCTGTGAGCGCATCGCGGCCCTCTCCAGTTCCGTGGAGAGGGAGGTGTGGAGCCGCCGGGCCGCCGAGCAGGCGGGTGTCAGCCCGGAGGCGGTAATGCGGGAATCGGAGCGGATGCGGAAACGCCTGCGCAGCGGGGAGAAAAAGCAGTATGAACGCGCAGCCTCCCGTCCCGCCGCCCAGGCCCAGCCCCAGGGAAAGAGCATCCGCTACGACAATATCGTCTCTGCCCGGGCGGAGGAGACGGTTATCCGCCTTTTGCTGCAGGACCCCTCCCTCTCGGAGGGCTGCACCCTCCCGGCGGAGGAGTTTTCCTCCCCCTTCCTGCAATCTCTGTATGGGGAGATCTGCCGGCGGCATGCCGAGGGCATGTCCCTCAGCGTCCCGGTGCTGATGACCGGCCTTTCGGAGGAGGAGGCGGCGCAGCTCACCCAGATTCTCCAGTCCCAGGATGCTCCCGGCAGCGCAAAGACCGCGCTGGCGGACTGCCTCCGGGTCATACACGCCGAGTCGGTGAAGCGCAGCGGCGACCTCAGCGCCATCACGGAACTGATGAAAAACAAACGGGGCTGAGTCTGAAACCAGCCCGCAGAAAGGAAATAATACCATGGCGGAACGGAAGAAAAAAGAGACGGCGGCGGAAGCACCGGAGAAGGAAACGGTACAGAAGTCCTCCAAGGCCTCCCCGGCGAAGAAAAGCGGCGCGAAAGCCGCGCCGAAGGCGGAGGAGACTCCCGCCAAGGCCGAGAAGCCCAAGAGCGAAAAGAAGACCGCGCCCAAGGCCGAAAAGCCCAGGGTGGAGGAGACTCCCGCGAAGAAGACCAAAGCGAAGAGCGAGAAGAAGACCCCGCCCAAGGAACCTGAGACTGTGACGGAGCCGGAAGCCGTCATCCCGGCGGAGGAAGAGGAGGCGAAGACCGCCCCCGTTCCCAAAAAGGAGAAGGGCGGCAAGAAGGCCGCGCCCAAGGCTGCGGAGGCCCCCGCACCGGAGGAAGCCGCTCAGGAGCCCACGCCGAAGAAGACCAAATCGGGGAGCGGCAAGAAGAGCGGCGAGGCGGCGCCGGAGGAAGAGCCCGAAGCCCCGAAGAAGGACGAGGAACCGAAGCCCGCCACCCGGAAGAAGTCCAAGGCCAAGCCGAAGCCGGAAGCGGCGGAAGCGCCGGAGGAGCCCGTCGAGGAGAAGGCGGAGGAGAAGGCCGGGGACGCGGAAAACGAGCACAAGACCCCGGAGCAGCGCATCAAGGACCTCTTTGAGAAGGGGAAGAAGAACGGCAGCCTCACCATCAAGGAAGTCATGGACCTAATGGAGGAGCTGCACTTCGACGGGGAGCAGGCGGACAAGGTATTTGAAGCCGTCGATACCCTGGGCATCGAGATGGTGGAGGAGGAATTCAGCACCGAAACCGCGGAGGATGCTGGGCCGGATGAGCTGCCCGATGAGGCGGATTTCAGCGATCTGGAAGATATCGAGGAGATCAGCGAGGATGAGCTGAACGCCACCGACGCGCTGGCGGAGACCTTCAGCATCGACGACCCGGTGCGCATGTACCTCAAGGAGATCGGCAAGGTGAACCTGCTGACGCCCGAGGAGGAGGTGGAGCTCGCCAGGCGCATGGCGGAAGGGGACAAGGAAGCCGGAAAGCGCATGGCGGAAGCCAACCTGCGCCTGGTGGTGTCCATCGCCAAGCGCTATGTGGGCCGGGGCATGCTCTTCCTGGACCTCATTCAGGAGGGCAATCTGGGCCTCATCAAGGCCGTGGAAAAATTTGACCACACCAAGGGTTATAAATTCTCCACCTACGCCACCTGGTGGATTCGGCAGGCCATTACCCGCTCCATCGCCGACCAGGCCAGGACCATCCGCATCCCGGTCCACATGGTGGAGACCATCAACAAGGTCATCCGCGTTTCCCGCCAGCTCCTTCAGGAGCTGGGCCATGATCCCACCCCCGAGGAGGTGGCGGAGGAGATGGGCATGCCCGCCGACAAGGTGCGGGACATCCTCAAGATCGCCCAGGAGCCCGTCAGCCTGGAGACCCCCATCGGTGAGGAGGAGGACAGCCACCTGGGGGACTTCATCCCCGATGAGTATGCCTCTGAGCCCGCCGAGGCCGCCAGCTTCACCTTCCTGAGAGAGCAGCTCATGAGCGTGCTGGATACCCTCACCGAGCGGGAGAAGCGGGTCCTCATGCTCCGCTTCGGCATCGCCGACGGCCGGACCCGCACCCTGGAGGAGGTGGGCAAGGAGTTCAACGTCACCCGCGAGCGCATCCGCCAGATCGAGGCCAAGGCCCTGCGGAAGCTGCGCCATCCCAGCCGCTCCAAAAAGCTCAAGGACTTCCTGAACTGAGCGGACTGAACATAAATCCGGCCATAAGCGAGGAGAGCAATCGGGCATGAAGGTGATTTACCTGGCGGGGGGCTGCTTCTGGGGCACCCAACAATACATCCGGCAGTTCCGGGGCGTGGTGGAGACCCAGGTGGGCTACGCCAACGGAAAAACCCCTCAGGTCACTTATGAGGAGGTCTGCCATCAGGGGACCGACCACGCGGAGACCGTGCGGGTGGTTTTCGATGAGAGCGTCATCTCCGCCTCGGCGCTGCTGGACAGGTATTTCCTCAGCATCGATCCCCTGTCTGTGAACCGTCAGGGGGGCGATGTGGGTACCCAGTACCGCACCGGCATCTACTACGATGATGATTCCCTTTATCCGGAGCTCAGTCGGTTCCTTCAGGCCAAGGAGGCGGAGCTGGGGCAGAAGACGGCGGTGGAGCTGTGTCCCCTTATTCACTTCTGTCCCGCAGAGGAATACCACCAGGATTATCTCATAAAAAACCCCGGCGGCTACTGTCACATACCCAAAAGGCTGCTGGAGATGGAATCCTGAAGTTGAAACCGCCCCTGCCCGATCGGGCAGGGGCGGTGGCTTCTCATGCAGCATAGCGCGACAGGCGAACACAAACGTAACGAAATTAAATTTCCTGACGGACAGTCCGCTTGGATTTGAAAAGTCAAGAGAAAAATGCAGAAATCAAGATAAAAAATTAAAATACCGCTAAAGCTCTATGAAGTCCTGCTTCCGCCAGGTAGCCCCGGAACAGCCCGCCAGCGCTGCGAAAGCCCAGGATTTCCCGCGGGTAGTTGTTGATCCAGTCTTGAATTTCCCGGACCGCTTTGCGGGTCAGTCCCTTAAAGCTCGTGCCCTTTGGCAGCCAGCGGCGGATCAGACGGTTGCAGTTTTCGTTGGATCCCCGCTCGTAGCTGCTGTACGGATGGCAATAATAAAAGTGCGTCCGTTCACCCTTCCGCAGGCAGCTTTTTTGCATCCCCTCGCAGTTCGCAAATTCGCTGCCGTTGTCTACGGTGATCGTGCGGAACACTCTGCTGAAGGTGTCCGTCCCCATTTTCCGCTCCAGGCCGTTCAGGATGCGGACCACGCTGTCGGTCGTGCCGTCCGGTGCCAGGAAGATCAACTCGTCCCGCGTCACCCGCTCGGTCATAACCACCAGGCGCTTTGTGCTGCCCTTTGCGCTCACTACGCTGTCCATTTCCCAGTCGCCCGGCTCAGCACGGTCCATAATCTCCGCCGGGCGCTCCTCGATGCTGTCCCCACGCGGCAGCTTCGCCTCATGGACTTTGCGATAGCCCGTCTTTCTCTCTCCGCGCATGGGCAGGTCTGCATTCGTCAGCGTCGCAAAAACGCCCTTGGTGATATAGGAGTAAAGCGTCCACTCGCTGATCTCGACGGAGAAGATTTTCCCCTCCGTTTTGATAGCGCCCAGTGCCGCCGCCGGGGAATAGTGCTCATTGAGCATCTTGTCCTCCAGGAACGCGGCCAGCGCGTGGTCATTCCCGATTTTCAGGTCTGGGCCTTTCGCTGCCAGGTTCTCCTCGTATTTCCTTTGTGCTGTGTCCGCGCAGTACACTTCTACGAACTCGGCCTTGCTCGTCAGCTGCATGGTCCGACCGCGTTTGATCTCGCGGTAGATTGTTGTATTGTGAACGTGCAGCGCGTCGGCTATTTCTTTTACCTTGTGGCCTTCGCGCAGCATTCGCTCAATTTTCAGCCGGTTTTTCCAGCTCAGGTGAGAAAAGCATCTGGCACTCATGGCTCCCGCTCCTTTCGCAAAATGTAATTTATTATTACAAAAAATCGCAGGCGCGGTCAAGCCCCCAGATATTGTATAGAACAACGCGGCAGGCTACAATCGCCCGCCGCGTCTATTCATTTTCCGTCAGCCAATTCAGTGATACCCTGAATACCTTTGCGAACGCCAGCAGTTCATAGTCTGTCACCAGTCTGGCTCCGGTCTCTATCTTGCTGATCGCCTCCCGCTCGATGGTTACGCCCTCCACCTGCATCTTTGCTGCCAGCTCGGCCTGCGTCATGTGTCTGGAGGTCCTTGCCTGGTATATCCGCTCTCCGGATATGTTTTTCGCTCCGTCCAATGTATAGATTTTCACAGCCTCGCCTCCGTTCTCTATTGACATTATCACTTTTTCTGCGTTATTCTGTAATAAAGAAGCCCACCGTGTAATAGATAATTACACGGTGAAAGCATTTCCCACACGGTTCCGCGGAAATCGACGGCTTTTCCGCCTACAGCGTGCTATTTTATGAACGGAGTGGTTTTATGGGAGATAGGGAAGTACAATGCTTTTATGCTTGCCCTGAGTGCGGGGCCTTGATGCCTTACCTGCAAAGACGCTGCGATTGCGGTTTCCGTTTCCGGCGCCGTTGGCCGAAGGACCGGCGTCTCGTGGTTGCCGTCGTTGCTCTCTCCGTCGCCCTTGCTCTTGCCGTCGGCGTGATCTGGTATCAGCAGGAGACGTTGCCCGGCAAATATGCCGGTGCCGGATATGTCGCCGAGCGTATGGAGGAGGATCCGCCGCACTCTGAATCGTTTGCAGAATGGAGTGAAAGAAATCACAGCGCAGTTGAGGGGGTTGCGCCAATCTCCACGGCTCCGCCACTTGCTACCCCTCCCACTCTCCCTTCACTCGTATTGCCGTCTCTGCGCGGGGAATGATATGAAATCAAGAATCATTCCCTGGGTCGTCCTTTTCTGCGCAGTTGCCATTATCATTGCTCTTTCTGTTCTGCTATCGCCTAAAGAGCCCACCGACTACGAAAAGCTGAACGAAATATGCGATAACATAGGGCCGCAGGGCATTTTAGATTATCTCCTGGATCGGTGGTCAGATCAGGAGATCATAGAATACATACTCGACCGATAGCAAAAGGACCGGGGCGCTCGCCCCGGTCCTTATTTTATCCTGCCAGGCTTGGCAGGCTCAGTCCTTGCGGCTCGTCCGTGCCGGTCAAGCTCGGCAGGCCGCCCGGCGCCGGCTCCGCGTGCAGCGCGTCATAGACCCACTGGCCCACGGTCGTGTCATACGGATTCTTCCCCGGCTTCCAGCTTTTGTTGTAGAGCTGCCAGAGTACGGCCTTCTGTGTGTTCGTCAGCGTTCCGCTGGCGCCGCCGTCCAGTGTCGGAAGGCTCAGACCTTCGCCGCCTCCCATGCTGTCCAGGGCGTTCCGGACCTCCTCCTGCGTGTAGCTCCCGTTTCCGTCCGCGTCATAGCCCGGCAGGCGCTCCCGGAAGTCCAGGTAGGTCTCCGGCGCGATCCCGTAATTCCGGCCAGCGTTGACGGTCTGGTATTTCACATACCCGTCCACGGCTCCGGCCTCGTTCAGGTCCAGATACTGCTCCAGCGTCACGCCGCCGTCCAGCAGGCCCAGCATTTTGGCGTAGGCGGAAGGATTGCCCGCCTCCGTGGTCATGTCCGTGCCCATCACGGTGCCGATGGCCGCGATCTTCTCCGCGTCGCTCAGGTCCCAGGAGGCAATCAGGCGGTATTTCTGCATGTTGCTGACGGTTTCCTTTCCCTGCTCCGGCTGGAGTGCGGCCAGTGCGCTCGTCAGGTCTCCGGCATCCTCGGATTCCAGGCCGGCGTCTGTCAGTTTCTCGTAACGGTTGGCCTCCGCCGGAATGATCTGCCAGAATTTCAGCTGCTCTTTGATGACCTCCGCCTGGCTGTCTTTGTAGCCCTGCTCGTCCACCCACTTGGCGAAGGCCGTGGCCTGCTCGCTCGCCTTCATGTTCTCCTCGGCGTCGATCTCGGCATACTTGTCGTAGATGCTCATGACCTGGCCGAAGTTCAGGCCAGTGTCCATGATGGCCTGGAATTTGTCGGCGCGGCTGTCGGCGTTCGTCATGCTGCGGTACATTTCCAACTTCTGCGCGTCCGTCATATCCAGCCCGTCGATCAGGGCTCGCTCCTGCACGCCCTTGTCGTAGCTGCTCAGGCTGTCGTCGTTGCTGATCTTCCGGTAGTCCTGGATGGCGTCGTACACGGCCCGCGGGTCCGCTCCGCCCTCCGTCAGGCTGCGCCAGAGCTTTGTCTGTTTCGCGCTCAGCGCGGTTTCACTGCCGGCGTAATAGGCGTCGCTGGCCTCCGCGGAATATTTCCCGAACACCAGGGCCTGCACGGTGCTCCAGAAATCCCCGTCCGTCGGGTATTTCAGCTTCTCGTTGTCTCCGGTCCCGCTGAAGTCTCCGCCGCGGGCAATGGTTTCCGCGCCCAGTGCGGTCTTGTAGAGTTGCCGCCCGCCGGGGACAAGCTGTGCCAGCAGCGCCAGCAGCGATCTCCCGCTGTCCCAGGAGACGCCGTTCTTTTTCAGGCTTTCCACCAGGTCCTTGCCTGTTCCGTACAGGTCCGGCATGGGCAGGGTCTCGTCGCCCCAGCCCAGCAGGCCGGCCACGTTGCGGAAGAAGGGGATGTCGTTGCTGACGTTATATCCCAGGTCCTCCAGCGCCTGCTCCCAGTTGAACGGCTCCTCTCCGATCTCGTCCTTTGTGCCGAACAGCCGCTCCCCGGAGACCTTTTCCAGTGCGTTGTCGATCAGGGTCTCCAGATAGGCGTTCGTGGTCAGGCCCTCGCCGGATGCTATGAAGTTTGCCGTCAGGCCCAGCAGGTCGAAGGGCGCCGGGGTTCCGCCGTAGAGCTTTTCCGCCAGTCGGTTCATGATGAATGCCAGCAGCAGGCCCTTGACCAGCACGCCGGCCAGCGCCCGGGCGGCTTTCGCCTTGCCCTGTTCCTTTTCGATGGTTCGGAAATCGCGGGGCAGGTCCTCCTTGATGTGTTCCCAGCTGTTGAATGCCTCGATCTGGAAGATGTTCACCATCTGATAGATCGGGTTTTTGCTGCTGAATGCCAGCGGCTTGCTGCCCTTCATGCGGCTGCCCATGACGGCGGTGCCGAATGCGTCCGCCGCTCTCATGGCCTCCTTGTGGCTCTTTCCTGCGTGCAGCTCCTTCAGGTATTTGCCGCGGACCGCCACGGTGGAGACGAAGGTGTCCATGAACTCCAGCGGCTTGAACATGGCCGTGATTACCATTTCCCCCGGCGTACTGACCAGGTACTCGATGCCCTTCTTGCCGGTCAGAAAGTCGCTGCCTCCGGCCCATTCGCCGCGGCGCAGCTGCCCGGTGATGATGTCCTTGATCGCCGCCGCCGTCCATCTGCTCCCCAGCTCCGCATGGATCATCGGGATCTGTGCGGTCTGGTTGAACATGCTGGAGAGATTGCCTGCCACATTGGCCTGAGAGAAAATGCGGATCAGCTTGTTCCCGAAGTTCAGGACCTCACGGCCGAACATGCTCTCCGGGCTGCGGTCCGCCATGCTCTGCTTGCCCGCCAGGATGTTCGCGTAGTTGTCCAGCCAGGTCACAAGGTCGCTGTATTTCGTGGTCTTTGTGATGTCCCCGAACAGCTTCTCCACGTATTCGTCCATTTGGGCGTCCACGTCCGCCGGCGTCAGCGCCGTGGCCTTGTCGATCACGCCCTGGTCGCGCAGATAGTTTGCCTTCTCCTCTGTGGTGCCGTAGCGCAGCTCGCTCGCCCAGCTCAGATTGTTTTTGATTTCCTCTGGCGCGTAGGTCTGCCGGAAGTATCTGGTCGCCGCCCGCACGCGCATGATGTCGTCCGTGTGGTAAAGCACGTCGCTCATGTAGTCCACGTAGCTCTCGAAGGCGCTGGCAATGTCAAATTGGGTCACGTCGCTGGTGCGCTGGAGGAAATAAGGGTTCCAGCGCTTGTTGGGCCTGTAGTTGGCCGTCAGGCCGGCAATGCTGCTGGGCAGGCGTGTCACGTCGGTGTTGATGCCCAGGGCGCCGAACGCCTTATTCAGCAGATTGTGGTTTTCCTCCGGCTGGATGTGCGGGGCATAGCCCTTGATGAAGCCGATGGGCTCATAGCCGTGGGCCACAAGGAAGTCATTGATCGCGTCGTAGAACTGGTTAAAAAGCTCGCTGTATTTCTTCGCTGCGGCCTCCACTTTCACGGCGTCCACCTTGCCGCTGCGCATGGCCTCCTCGGTCTCCAGCCAGCGCGCATAACGGATCGCCAGCTTCTCCTCCTCGCGGCTCAGGCCGAACTCCTTGGCCTCGTCTCCGGCGTCTCTGCCGTTCCGGATGTTGTGTGCCGCGCTCTCGATGGCGCCGCGCATTTCCATTCCGGCCACCATTTCCGCCGCTGCCCGGCCCTCGATCACCTGCTGGACGACGGCCCGCTCCTCCTTGGCCAGCTTCTTCGGCTTTCCGTCCTTTCCTGCAAAGGTCCGCACGGCGTCGTGCATCCGGTTCACAAAGCGGAAGCGCTCCGCCTCATTCACGGCCACGGGGCCGAATATGGCCTCATTGATCGCCCTGCCGCGCTCGTCTCCGAAGATGTGCAGCATGTTCCGCGCCGGCGTCCTGTAGTTGAGCACGATGGCCCTGGACGGCTTGAAGTCGTCGCTGTCCTTGAACAGCTCCTCCATCTTTTCGTCCAGCACGCGGCCGATCTCCGCCCGCTGCTGCCGGATGCGGTCCGCCGCCACGGCCTGCTCCGCGAAGTAGTAGTCCGCCAGCTCCATTACCTTTTCGGCGTTCATGCTGGCCGGGATGTCTCCCGCTGTGTAGACGCCCGCCGCGATCCCGCTGGCAAAGTTCCGCTCCGCCTCGGTCGCGCCCAGGCGCCGCTCCGCCTTCCGCGTCTCCCGCTGGATCTGCTTGGCTGCCCGGTCCCCGGCGATCAGCTGGTCAATGTGGCTGTAGATGCCCACGCTGTTCTCGATCTTCACGCCCAGCTTTTGCAGCGCCTTTGTGCCGGCGAAGTCCTCCTTGCTGACGTTGCGCAGCCGCTCTGCCTTCGCCGCGGCCGCTCTGGCTTCGCTGGAGGCGACAAACTCCTCAATGGAGCTGTAGCCCTCCGGGATCCCGCTCTCCGGCAGGGTGCTCTTGATCGGCGCGGGCGGCTTCCGTCTCGGCGGCTTCCGTTCCTTTTTCGGTGCCGGGCGTTCCTCCAGCTCCGGAAGCTGCTGCTTCTCCTGGGTGGGCGCATTTCGTACAGGCTCGGACAATTCCGGCTCTGCGACGGGCATTTCCGTCGGTTCTCCGGGCAAATCTCGTACAGTTTCGGACGCTTCCGGCTCCAGCGACGGCAGGCTCAGCTCTGCGGGTTCGCTTTCCGGAAGTCCTCCTCCATCTGCGCCAGGGTTTTCCGGCCCGCTCTCAGCAGGCACTCCATAATCGGCGTCGGGTTCGGGGGCAACTGCCGCTCCATTTCCGCCAGCCAAGCCCTCGTCGCCTCCAACTCTCCAGAAGTCGGGGCGCTCGATCTCTCGTCCGGTTTCCTGCTCATAGCGTCGGATTGCTCCGTTAAGGGCTTCTCTGATGTCATGATCTTCTCCTCCAAACAAAGATTGCTGATTGGGGTCTCCGTAGTCCTCCACCTCATTGTAGAGGCTCAGGAACATGGTGCGCAGCTGCTTTGCGCTCCGCTTGTTTCTCTCGATGAATCCGGCGATAAATGCCGCTGGCCAGTTGTCGCCCTCCAGCAGGTCCAGCTGCGCCACATGCTCGGCCACGGTTTTTTTCAGCCGCTTTGCCTCGCCGTAGAGCTCCAGGCCCTTCAGGACCGTCTGCACCGCCGCCACGTCGTAGGCGTTGCCCGCCTCGACGGCAGCGCGCAGCGCCACCGCCGCCGGGGCGCTCTGCATGAGGGCGTTGGTGACGTTCTTCATGTCGTTGTCCAGGGCCTCGGAGTATTTTGCCATGAGGTCCGGGTCTCCGTAGGCATAGGCAAAGACGGCGTTTTCCGCACGCTCCAGCCCCGCCTGGGACAGAAGCCCGCTTGCGGTCACAAGGCCGCCGCGTTCGCTGGCCGGGACCACGCGGCTGATAAAGGCCGTGATGAAGTCGCTGTTGTCCGCCGTGTTGATGTCTCCCTCGTCGTTGGGGATCAGGAGCTCCAGGATGCCGTCCATCTTCTTTGCGTCGGTCATGGCCGTCTCTGTCGCAGAGTAGGCCGCCGTGGAGGAGACGTTCAGGTCCTGCGCCAGCGCCGCCCAGTCGTCCGCGCCCTTGGCAATACGGACAAGCACGGGCTTTTCCGGCAGCGCCGTCGTGTCGATGCCGTACTTGCTGCCCCGCTCCCGGAGGAATGCTTCATATTCTCCGGCCATGCCGTTCCGGTAGGCGGCCAGTATCGCGGCGCTGCGGGCGTTCCCGCCGATCACAACGCCGTCCCCTCGGATGATGGGGGCGCCGTTCTGCGCCGTGGGGCTCTCCGCCAGCTTGCGGGGGATAAGCCCGCGGGACATTTTCTGAATCTGTTCCTGGCTCGCCGCACGGCTCCGGTCTCTCGGCTGAAGCTCAGCCGGGTAATCCGGATTTGCGTTTCCGTGCTGGTCGTTGCTGACGATCAGACTTTCCGCCGGCACGATGGCCCAGGTGAAGTCCACGGGCCGGTCCGTTTCTGTGTAGGTCTGGTCCTCCTCACCCAGGGCAACATCGTCCCGCTCCATGATGGCATTGTACTCCTCCGGTCCGTCTCCGTCCACCGCATAGCGCACGTCCGGATTTGCGGTCGGGTTCTTGTTGTCGGACCGTTTGATCTGTTCCGGGTAGAAGGCCACGATCTCGTCCCCCTCCCGGGTCTGGAGCACACCGTCATATCCCCGCTGCTTCAGCGCCTCGGAGAACTCCGTGCCGATGTCCTCGATGTAGGTATGCGGCATGTGGAAGTCCGCGCTGTGATACACGCCGCGCCGGAAAAGCATCTGCACCGCGGCGCCGAAGCGGTCCCGCTCCGCCTCCTCGCGGCTCATGTATGGGTAGCTGTAGGCGTAGTCCCATTCTCCTGGGCCGTTTTTGACGACGTACTCATATTTCAGACCGTCCGCGTTCCCGTTGTTGCTGTCCATGATCTCCATGATCCGGAAGTCCGGGCGCGCCATGAAGCCCTCGATCTCGCTGCGCAGCTCGCTCCACGGGATTTCCTTGGTGATGCCGTAGCCGTCCTCGTCCCATCCGGTGACGACCTCCAGCGTCCGCCCCTCGGCCAGCTCCGGGAACTTCTCCGCAAAGTTTATCATGAAGGCCAGACTTGTCGCGTCGGTGTCCTCTGGGTGCATATCGCCGTACTCCAGCAGCTCGTCCCGGAACACGAAGGGGTTCTTGATGTTCAGGTATGCGTCCAGGACGCGGGCGCCGTAGGTCCGCGCCTCGCCCTTCCAGAAGGTGAAGTAAAAGCCCCGGCCAAACCAGCCGCCGTCCGTGCTTTGCGTTTTGTCCCAGTCGAACACGGTGAACTCGCCACTGTTGGTTCCGTGGTAGACCTCGCGCAGGCGGCCCTGCTCGTCCCGGATTGCGCTGTCCTTGAAGTATTCCCGCTGTGCCGGCGTCAGCGCCTTTCCTGTGCTGTCCTCCTCGTCCATGGAGTACCGGACCGCCCGGCCCGGCTGCGTCTCCCAGGACGCCTTCGGCAGGTCCGTGTCCGGATTTCTGGCAATAATCAGCTTGCCCTTGCGCTGCACGTCCTGGAAGTACCGCCCAATCTCGCCTACATAGTCCGCGGTCTTTCGGTTGTTCTGCCAGCCCGCGCTTGTTTCCTTGCCCTGGCCGCTGCCGTCGCCCTCATAGACCATGAAATAGGCCGTGCCGTCCGGCTTGATGCTCTTTGCGGCCTCCAGAATGACGTTTGCCCTGGCATTCGGCTCCGCAATTACATTCAAGACGTTGGCGCAGGTCGCCGTGTCTGCCCGCTCGCCGCTCTGGAGGAAGCGCAGCGTCCGCTCGTTCTCCTCCGCGGTCCGGTTATACGGACCAAACACCATGTTTTCCGTGCCGCGCTCCCTCAGAAAGTCCGTCGCCAGATCGAAGCGCCCGCCTCCGATGTCGATATTTGTTGCGCCGAAGCGCACGTTTTTGTCTTTGAACAGCGCCGGCACCTGCTTAATGGAGGTTTTCGCGGATGTGATTGCCTGGCCGACGGGCGCCTCTCCGGTCTCCGCCGCATAGCTTTCCTCCGGATTCTCCGCAAAAACCGCGTTCTCCCCGCCGGTCTCCGGCCTTGTGGCCCTGCGCTGCTCCGGCGTCATGGTTCTGCGTCTTGCCGCGTCCCGGGCCTCGATCTCGCCGGCGGTGTCCCGGTAAAGATCATAGGCCGTCCGGTTCCCGCTCCCGGCCACATGGCGGTCCAGCTGCTCCCGCAGGTGGAAGAAGTCGAAAACCTTCAGCTCGCCGTATTTTTCCGCAAGCTCGTCCCTGCGCTGGTCAAAGAGCTGCCATTCCCTCGGCTCCTCTCCGATCAGTTCAAAGGTTTCCGGGTCAAACTCGCCGCGGGGGATGTCCGGCGCGCTGGCGTTCAGCTCCTCCATTTCCCGGATAAACTCCGGATCCTCCGCTGCCAGGATGTCATACTGCTTTTGCAGGCGCTCGGCCTCCCGCAGCTCCGCCGGCGTCCGGTTGTCGTAGCCGCCGTTCAGGCGGTCCTGCCAATACTCGGTGCTGGCGCCCCTGGCGAAGCCCTCCGCCCGCTGGATCGCGTGCTGTATCTCGTGAATCAGGGTGTTCTCCGGCGCGTTCCGGAGGGTGTTGTCCAGTGTGATCGTGTTCCGCGTCAGGTTATACTCGCCTCTGATGCCGTCGGGCAGGTCGGCAAAGCGCACGCCGGTATTCCGCAGCTGGGGATAGTTGCGGAAAAGCTCGTCGTGCCGGATGATGTCGCTCAGCTTCGCCCGGCCCTCGTAGAGCTTGAATGTGCTCACGCGGCCCACGCCGCTGTATCGCTTGTCCAGCTCCCGCAGCCGCTCCAGCTCCTCCTCGCTGCCCTCCGTGCGGGCCACTACCTTGTCCCAGAGCTCCAGATACTCCCTGTACTCGGGATCCTCCATGTACTGCATATCGCCCTGGCGACGGTATTCCATGCCGCTGTCGTCGATCTCAAAGCGCCAGAGCCCGTCCGCGCCCCGGAACCAGCCCGTTTCCCGCCGGATGTCCTCCGGGTCCAGGCCCTGCATTTCCAGGCGTTCCGCCTCTGCCAGCGCCTCGTTGTCGGCCCGGTTGGCGTTCCTGCCGCCGTAGCTGTAGCGCTCGGGCGGCCCGCGGATGCCCGCAGCGCCCCGCTGCACGCCCGCAGGAAGGGCAATGTCTCCCGCGCCCTGCGCCGTCTCTTCCGGAGCCGTGCCGCCCAGTACGGCGTCCGCTTCTCCTCCGTATACCCCGGCCTTCACGCTGTACCGGTTCTTGTTGGAATAGGCGTCGCCCAGGATTTCCTCCCAGACGTAGAGCTCGATCTGCCGCTCCGTCATTCCGGCGTAATTGTTGGTCAGGTCCGCATAGGTGCGCTTGTAGGCGTCATATACCGGCTGCCATGCCTCCGGCTTGTATCGGCTCTTGACCAGCTCCATAAAGGCGCTGACCTTTTGCTCGTCCGCCTTCCAGTGCGCCACCTCGTGCTCCACGGTCTCGCTGAAGCTGCTCTTTGCACTGTCCGCCCGGATGAAGATGCGGCCCGTCCGCGTGTCAATGACGCCGCTGGGCGTCGCGGTAATCCCGTCCTGCTCGACCTGCAGCAGGCCGACAACGGGCACGACCTCCTTGACACCCATGCCCCGCGCCCATTCCACCGCGCTGCGGATTTCGTCGTCCCACGCCCATTCCGGCACGACCTTCAGGATTTGCGCCTCCGCCCCGTATGGCACGCCGATGTCCGCCGGGCTCTGGATCGGCTCGTCGGTTACGGCCTGCTGCCGCTGTCTTGCGAGCTGTCCGTGTCTCCGGTCCTGGGCTTTTGTCCGTACTTCTTCAGGTACTCGCTCAGCTCGTCCTCCCAGACGCTCAGGCCCTCTCCGTCCTCCGTCTCCATCATAAAGTGAACGCCCCGCCGCCTGGGAGGCCTCGCTTCCTCCGGCTTGGGCAGGCTCAGGCCCTCCAGCTCCTTCTCGTCCATCTGTCATTCCTCCGTTCTCGATGATCGGCGCCGCAGGCGCCGGCGGCTGTGGTATGTATTTTATCGCGTCTCCCTTGACAAGGGCAAGCAAATCCTTTACACTGATTTCAGAAGGACCTGAAGGGTAATTAACGGCAGCGCCAGGCGCTGCGCCCGTGATTGCTGAACTGGATGGCCCTTCTTTTTCTATGCCCTCCAGCACCAGCACCTTGCCGTCGTAGACGCTGGCATAGGTCTCCGGCTGGATCCCGGTTCCCAGATATTCCTGAATTGTTGCCGGGAGGTCCTGCCCCTCGATGCTGTATTCCTTCACGGTCAGCTTTACGGGCTGTACGCCCTCGGCTGTCTGCGCGGCGCCGAACAGGGTATAAACGCCGGTCGTGTGATCGCCCGGTGCCTTCCGGCTCGGCTCTGCGTGGGTCAGCACGGCGTTCTCGATGATCTCCGGCAGGTGCTCCGCCAGCTCGATCTGCTCCCAGCCCAGGTTGGAAAACGTGTGCTTGATCGTTCCCGGTGTGATGAACATGCTCTCCCCGGTGTCCCGGTTCAGCACCGGCGCGACGTAAAGCTGCTGCGCCCGCTCGCTGTTCAGGAATGCGTCCCGCTCCGCGGCAAAGCTCCCGCTCCGCGTCCGCCGGATGTCCACAACAGGGATGTCCGGCTTCTCGATCAGCTGCTCATAGGTCGGCACGGGCACGTCCCGAAAGCTGTACCGCACCGTCCCGCCGCCGCTCGCCGTCTCCGGACCGGGGACGGCGTTTTGCGTTTCCGGCAGCGCCGCCAGGCCCGGCACATTCTCGCCGGGCGTGCCGTCCGTCGTGCCTTCCAGGGACGGCAGCGTCAGCGGCTCCGCCTCCGCCGGTGCCTTCGGCAGCTCCGGCTGCGGCTGAGTGGCCGGGAGGTTTCCGGCTGCTGCGGCTGCGGCACCGCCGGCCAGCCCGGCCTGCGCCGCCTGGAGGATCTGCACGGCCTCCGCCGCCTCCGTGGTGGCAAGGGCGCCGCCCCGGGAAATCTCGGTGAGATATGCCACTTCCGCGGCATAGGTCTCCGCTGCCGCCTGCGCCTCCGCCCCCGTGGAAGTCGTCGCTGTTCTGTATGCCTCCGTGGCGCTCGCCACGTGTCTGGCCGTGAAGATTTTTTGCAGCGCATCATAGTCCGCGTTGATCTGCGCCATCTTTGCCGCCGCCTCGGCGTCTCCCGGGTGGAGGTCCGGATGGTACTGCTTCGACAGGTCGCGGTATACCTGCCGCGCCTCCTCCTCGGTCATGTTCTCGTTGAAAAACTCGCTGGAGTATTTCTTCTCCGGCGCCGGCTGCTGCGCGCCCGGCCCCGCGCTCGCCAGATAGCTCAGGGCGGAAAAGGCGAAGGCCACAAGCAGGTCCTGTGCAATTTGTGCGTCGTCCGGCTTGTAGTCCTCGGGGTATTCCAGATATTTTGCCAGCTCCTCCACGCCCGTTCTGCCCGCCGCAAATCCGGCGCCGGAGAGGCCCGCCACGACCGTCCGGGCCAATGTGTTCTGCGTCAGGCCCAGTTTTGTCAGCGCCGCGCCGCCCAGCTGCGCAATCCCGGCGTTCAGCGCGCCGCCTGCGCCGCCGGCAAGCGCGCTCACACCCACGTTTTTCAGGTATTCGCCCGGCGTGATGTTCCCCGTAGCCGCCGCTCCCGCGCCTTGCAGGGCGGCAATACCGCCGAAGCTGCCCGCTCCGCTGATTACGGACTGCGCCAGGGCAGGGAGGGAGGAAAGCCCCTTTATCGCGCCGATGCCCTTGCTGATCCCCATCATCATCATGAGCGTGCCGCCGACGGCGCCCGCAGCGTACAGGCCCGGCCGCTCCGCTGCGGACCGTGCCGCCTCCCGGTCGATCCAGCTCTGGTATTCCTTCGCCGCCTCCGGGCTTCCCAGGCTCATGAGCGCCGCGGAGACGGAGGAGAGGCCGCTGCCCTTCAGGGCGCCCAGTGCGATATTTTCAATGCCCGTGCGCCCCTTGTCCGTCGTCGCGTCCAGGTAGGCATAGGCCGCCTCCGGGCCCTCGGTGGCGTAGATGTAGTTGAAAATGCCGACGGTCTCCTGCGGCAGGTCCGCCCATCCGCTGTGCGTGGTGGCATAGATGCTGCCCGGCCCGCCGGCGCCCACGTCGTTGAGTGCCTGCCGCTCCCGGGCGGTCTCGTTGCCGTTGATGTAGTCGTAGAGCATGTCCCCGAAGCCGGTATCCGTATAGGTCCCGGTCCAGGCGTTGAATCTCTCCGTGCCCGGCTGATAGGTGCTGACGTAGCGGCTTTTCTCCCCATAGTCCGGACGGTTTGGGATTTCCGCGTAGCTCTGGAGCTTCTGCCAGCTTTTGAAGGCGTCCTCGCTGTCAAACTGCGCCCAGTAGCTTTTCTCGCTCTCCAGGTCCTTGCGCACGGTCGTCAGGTAGTTCTCGTATTCGTCCAGGGCGGAGAGGATGAGGTCCGCGGAGCCCTTGCCGTAGGTCTCCTCTATCTTTGCCCTGTTTCCCTTGTAGTAGTCCCGCACGCTCCTGAGTCTGCTCAGCAGCTGCTCGCCCTGCGCGTTTGCCCGTGTCTGGTACTGCTCCAGCGCCTCCTGCGTCTGATAGGTGCCGCTCCGGTTTTGGAAGTCCCTGGTCAGGCCGTCGGAGTAGTCGTTGATGTCGCTGAAGATACGGCGCACGTCGCTCCGGTCCGCCTGCTGGTTGCTCCAGTCCGTGAATGACTGGCCGCTCCCGGCGTTCTGCTGCCCGCCGTTCCCGGTGTCCTGCCGCCGGTTGCTCCAGTCCGAAAAGGAGGAGGTGGCAGCGCCTCCTTCAATTTTCGGTCTCAGCTTGTCGCTCCATTCGGAAAAGTTCATGCCGCCCCTCCTTTACTTGCTCGCCGCGTATTCGCAGTAG